>Ga0182027_10003106_pt1 | contig 26556 bp, 26 predicted proteins | sample 712E1DmetaG_FD_121300 | JGI IMG/M metagenome (GOLD analysis project Ga0182027, IMG submission 121300) | Permafrost microbial communities from Stordalen Mire, Sweden - 712E1D metaG (Illumina Assembly) | ecosystem: Environmental > Terrestrial > Soil > Wetlands > Permafrost | place: Sweden...
CCCGAGGAGGGCGTCAGTGGCCACTACCTACGAGCGACTCAAGAAGATCGTCGTCGAGCAGCTCGGCGTCGACGAGGATGAGGTCAAGCCCGAAGCCTCGTTCGTTGACGATCTGAATGCCGACTCGCTGGACCTCGTCGAGCTGATCATGAGCCTCGAGGAAGAGTTCGGCACCGAGATCTCCGACGAGGACGCCGAGAAGATCCGCACCGTGCAGGACGCCACCGACTACATCGACGAGCACGCTTCCTAGGGCGAAGCAAGACCAATGCGCCCCGCAGCCGCTCTCGCCGAGCGGCTGGGGCTCCCGGTCCGTGACCTCGACCTGCTGCAACAGGCACTGATCCACAGCAGCTATCTGCACGAGCATCGGGACCTGGCCGCCGGCCACAACGAGCGCCTCGAATTCCTGGGCGACTCCGTAGTGAGCCTGGCCATCTCGGACGCCCTCTATCGTCGCCGATCCGATGACGATGAGGGCGTTCTCTCCGCTCGGCGGGCTTCGATAGTGAGCACCGCCGGACTGTCTCGACTGGCCCACCGGCTCGAGCTCGGCAGTTACCTGCTGCTCGGTGAAGGCGAATCGCAGCGCGGCGGCCGCCGTCGGCCCGTCCTGCTCGCGTCCGCTTTCGAGGCAGTCGTCGGCGCCCTCTACCTGGATCTCGGGTACGACGCCGCCAGCGGGTTCGTGACTGCCCTGGCCGCGCCCGAGTTGACGAGCGATCGTCCGCTCGGTGCTTTGAAGAGCCCCAAAAGCCGCCTACAGGAGTACACGCAGCGCCTTTCCGGCGAGAGGCCGCAGTATCGGCTGGTCGATGCAGTCGGTCCGGACCACGACAAGGTGTTCCGTGTCGAAGTGGCGGTCGGTGGGCTCGTTATCGGCGTGGGTGAAGGCCATTCGCGCCGAATTGCCGAGACTTCCGCGGCGGCCCAGGCCATCGAGGGCCTGCGCCGCACCTCCGAGCACCTGGGTAGCGAACGGATCGATGCTGCCGAGCTGGCCTCGTTCCTGGGCGCCGAAGGCGACGACGATCCGACGGACTGGGGCGCTCCCGGCGTGCAATCCGCCACCGACGAGCCCTGGACGGAGTTCGACATCGACGTGCTGGACCTCGCGCCCGGTGGGCACGCCGCGGACGCTGTCGAGGGCGTGGCCGCCGACGGCTCAGCCGCCGACGCGCCCATCGCAGACCCGATCCGCGCCAGCGACCAATGACTGCACCAGCGCGTCTACTGGCCCTGCGGTTGCAGGGCTTCGAGTCGTTCGGCGAGCGGACGATGGTCGAGTTCGGCCCGGGCATCAGTGCCGTCGTCGGACCGAACGGCTCCGGCAAGAGCAACCTCGCCGACGCCCTGCGCTGGGCCCTCGGCGAGCAAGGTCGAGCCCTCCGCCTGCGCAAGTCGGAGGACGTCATCTTCGCCGGCTCCGAGAAGCGATCGGCCCTCGGCATGGCCGACGTCACGCTCGTCTTCGGCAACTCCGACCGGCTTCTACCGATCGACTACGAGACCGTCGAGCTCGGCCGGCGGCTCTTCCGGTCGGGTGAGAACGACTACCTGCTGAACCGGCAGCGCGTCCGGCTCAAGGACCTCGTCGACCTGCTTGATGCCGCTCACCTCGCCGACAACGCCTTCCTCTTCATCGGCCAGGGCATGGTCGATCAGGCACTGGCCCTGCGCCCCGAGGAACGCCGGCCGCTGTTCGAGGAAGTGGCAGGCGTGCGGCGCCACGAGCGGCGCAAGTCCAGGGCCGAGGATCAGCTCGTCGAGGCCGAAGCGAACCTGGCCCGTGTCGAGGACGTGCTGGCCGAGCTGCGGCCGCAGGCCCGTCGACTGGCTGCCCAGGCCGAGCAGCAGGCCTCTCGCCAGACTGCGGGCCGCGAGTACGGGCGGGCAATCATCATGCTGGCCCGGTCCCGCTGGTCGGAGGCCGCCGGCAGGGCGCGCGTGGCAGATGAGCAGCTGGCCGCCGGGCGCGCCCAGATAGCCGCGGCGCTGGCAGCCCTTCGCGAGGCCGAGGACGGCGCCGCCGCCGTGGCCCGCGAACTCGCCTCGGGTTCCGAGTCGGAGGCCGAGCGCAGGGCCGCCCACGAAGTCGCGCGGACGCTCCTCACGGAGTTGCAGCTGCGCGACGCCAGGGCACTAAGCGACGTGGCGGCGGCCGGCCGCGACCGCCAGCGCCTCGAGCAGGAACTGCGTGCCGCCGAGGCCGACCTCGTTGTCCAGCGGCGCGAGCAGGCCGCGCCGGTACCGGCCCGCGATCTGGCCCTGGCCGCCGCGGTAGCCGAAGCCGAGCGCTCCCTGGTGGAGGCGCTGGAAGAGCTGAGTTCGATGCGGGCTTCGCAGCAGGCTCAAGGCGACGCGCTCGCCGCGCTGCGACGCGTGGAGTCGGCTCGAACGGCCGAGTTGGAAACGTCGCGTCGACGGTTGGCCGACGCCGAGCGCCAGGCCACCGACGAGCGAGCCCAGGCCGACGAAGTTGCGCGGCGGCTGGCGGAGGCCGAGGAGGCGTGTCGCGCGCCCGTCGCCGCTCTGGCAAAGGCGACCGAGGGCGAGAAAGCCGCTGTGGCCGCGCGAGAGGTTGCGCGGGCCGAGCTCGATCGCCGGGAGGGCGCGCGCCAGACATTCACCGAGAGGGCTGGGGCGGCAACGAGCCGGCTGGCTGGTTTGCGCGGCCGGTTGGAAGCCCTGCAGGCGCGCCTCGCCGATGAAGAGACTCGCGGCATCGCCAGAACGGCGCGCCGGGTCGGGGGCCGCTCGCTGTCGGACGGCCTGGAGGTGGAATCGGGCTTCCGCGTGGCTGTGGAGGCGGCACTCGGCGAGTCGATGCGCGGCTACGTCGTGGGACGGGAGGCGGCGCTGGGCCTCGACGGGCAGCGTGGGGTACTGGTGCTCGACGCCGCCGCGGCCGAGGAAGGCCGGCGGCCGGCGACCGGGCGCGACGCACGAGAACGTGAGACGGAGGCCGAGGCGGTATCCGCGGCAGCGACCGGCCACGGTGGCGGCCGGCTGTCGGCCGCGATCCGGGTCGATCCCGCCGGTGCCGCGAGTCGGCTGCTGGCCCACTCGGTCTGGGTGCCGGACCTCAGGGCAGCACTGGCGGTCCAACCCAGACTACCCGCCGGCTGGCTCGCGGTGACGCTGGACGGAGCCGTGGTTACGTCGCTGGGCGTCGTCAGCATGGGCCGTGTGGAATCGCTACTCGAGCGCCGCGCCGAAGTCGAGCGGCTGGCCGAAGAAGTGGCGCGGCTGGAAGTGGACGCTGCGGCCGCCACGGCCCAGTCCGCGGACGCCGCGAAGGCCGCGGCCGCGGCTCGGGCGGCGCTGGAAGCCGCGCGTGAAACGGAGCGCCGGGCCGGAGCCGCTCATCGGGAAGCCGAGGAAGCGGAGCGGCGATCCGCGCGTGCCCTCGAAACGATCTCGCGGGAGGCCGCCTGGCGGTCCGCGCAGGCCGTGCGCCTCGAGGCCGATCGGGATCGACTGGCCGAATCCGCCCGCCAGACCGCGGCAGCCGCGGCTGCCGCAGCCGCCGGCCAGGCCGCCGGCGCGAAAGTGGCTCCGGACGCGGAGAAGGCCAATGCCATTCGCGAGTGGGAGGCCAGGTCGGTGTCGCTGCGGACTCGCCGCGACCAGCTCGCCACAGAAGAGGCCGCTCTCGAGGGCGTCCGGCGCGACGCTGAAGCCGCCCGCGCTCGGGCTTCGGCCGCGGCCAAGTTCGATCAGGAGCGCATCGCCGGCCTGGAGCGTGAGACTGCCGAGCTGGCCAAACGAGAGCAGCAGGTCGGTGCTGAGCGGGAGGGCCTGAGCGAGGAGCTGGTCGCCGCCGGACTGCGCGAGGCGACGCTGAGGGCCGAGCTGGAGGAGCTGCGGGCGACGGCCGCCGTGGCCCGAACCCGGCTCGCGACCGCCGAGGCCGCCGCCGGTCATTCGCGAGACCTGCTCCGCACCCGCCAGGAGGGCGTCCGGGCCGCCGAGGTCGCCGAGTTGGAGGCTCGTCTCGCGATCGATGCCATTCGCGAGCAGCTGCTCGTGGAGCTGGCCGGGCTGGGCGACCTGGGCATCAGGCTGTTGATCGCCGAGGGTGAGGGCGAGGACGGCGACTTCGACGATACCGACGAGCTGCCGATCGCCCTCGAGCGAGACGTGGACCAGGCTTCGGCCGAGGGCGAGAACGGGGCCGACTCGGAGTCCGCCTCGGCCACCACGATGGAGGACCTCCTCGCCACGGCCACCGATCGATGGGCCGGGTCGTCCGCGGTCGAGCCGCCCGGAGCCGGCAAGCTCGCCTCTCTGCGCCGCCGCTTCCACGAGCTGGGCGCGCCGAACCCGTTCGCGGCCGAGGAGTACCAGGCCCTCAAGACGCGCCTCGACGGCCTGGAGGCGCAGCGCTCGGACCTGACCGGCGCCATCTCCAAGACGCGGGCCCTGATCGAGCAGCTCAACGCCATGATCGCGACCCAGTTCCGCTCGACGTTCACGGCCCTCGAGACGGCATTCGACGCGCGGTTCCGCCAGCTGTTCGGCGGCGGCTTCGCCCGCCTGAGCCTGACCGATCCCGAGGACTTGGCCGGCACGGGCATCGAGATCGTGGCCCGGCCACCCGGCAAGAAGGCCCAGCCACTCTCCATGCTCTCCGGCGGGGAGCGCACCCTGACCGCCGTGGCGCTGCTCTTCGCCATGCTCGAGGTCCATCCCGTGCCGTTCTGCGTCCTCGACGAAGTCGACGCCGCGCTGGACGAGGCTAACGTGGGCCGCTTCGCGGACGCGCTCCGCAGCCTGGCCGAGCAGACGCAATTCATCGTCATCACTCACAATCGCGGCACGATCGAGAGCGCCGATGCACTGTATGGCGTGACGGTCGGTGACGACGCGGTCAGCCGCGTGATCAGCCTCAAACTCGAAGAAGCGCGCGAACTGGTGGATCAGGTGACCAAGAAGAGCGCAGCGGCCGCGGCCGGCTGACGGGAGGTTTCCCTGTTCCTGCGACGTAGACCCAAGGACGAACCGAAACAGACCGAAGAGCCGACCGAGTCGTCCGACTGGAGGTGGCCGGTCGAGCCGGCTGAGCCCGCCGAGTCGGCCAGGCCGGTGGAGCCGGCTGAGGCCTATGCTTCGACCGTTTCGCCGTCTCCCGTCGACACGTCGACCGGCGACGCGTCAGCCGCGGCCGACGAAGCGCCCGGCGACCTGACCGCCGGCCTGGCACGCAGCCGGGGCGGCTTCATGTCGCGGCTGCGGGGCATCCTCAAGAGCGCGCCCGACGACTCCGATTGGGAGTCGGTCGAGGAGCTGCTGATCTCCGGCGACGTGGGCGGGGCGCTGGCCATGGAGATCGTCGAGAACGCCCGAGCGCGCAAGGACGCGCCGTCGGCCGAGGCCGCCGTCCGGGCCGAGTTGGCGTCACGCCTGCTGGCAGGCGAGCCCGGCTGGCGACCCGTGGCGGCCGCACCGGGTCAGCCGGCGGTGCTGCTCATGGTCGGCGTCAACGGCACGGGCAAGACCACGACCATCGGCAAGCTGGCCCACCTGTACAAGGCGCAGGGGAGTTCCGTCCTCATAGCCGCGGCCGACACGTTCCGCGCCGCGGCCATCGACCAGCTCCGCATCTGGTCCGATCGATCGGGCAGCCAGTTCGTGGCTCACGCGCCCGGAGCCGATCCGTCGGCCGTGATCTACGACGCGCTCGACGCCGCCGTGGCCCGCAACGTGGACTTCGTCATCGCCGACACCGCCGGCCGCCTCCACACCCGCTCCAACCTGATGGAAGAGCTGGCCAAGATGCGCCGTGTCATCGACAAGCGCCTGCCCGGCGGACGGCCCGAGGTCCTCTTCGTCCTCGACGCCACCACCGGCCAGAACGGCCTGTCGCAGGCCAAGGTCTTCCACGAGACGGTCGGCCTGACGGGCATCGTCCTGACCAAGCTCGACTCCACGGCCAAGGGCGGCATCGTCTTCGCCATCGAGGACAGCCTGCACGTGCCCGTCCGGTTCATCGGAGTGGGGGAGCGCCTGGGCGACCTGCTGCCCTTCGACCCCGAGGCCTTCGTCGGCGCCCTGTTCGCCTAGGCAGTGGCGGCGGCGCACCGGGCGTCCGCGCGTTCGCCATCTGGTCCAACTTTCGCCGGGTGGGAATTCGGCGAGCCGATGCGGCGGGATCGGGCCGCTTCCGCCGTTCGGCGTCGCCACCGATGTCTGCCCGAGCGTGCCGTCAGTACCCCGCGGCTGCCCGGGCCCATCAAATCCGCCCGACGGACCACTGCCTCCTGATCAACTCCCACTCCAGGCAAGTTAGTCCAGACGGTCCGCCGACCGAGGCGGAGGTGGCACCGGGACTGCGCTAGAAAGTCTTTCGCCGGAGCAGCCGGCGGTAGGGCTTGTTGATGCGGCGCAGTCCCTCGTGGGCGGCCTGGACCGAGTAGTCGAGCCGGAGCGCCTCGCGATACTCGTCGGCTGCGCGGTCGAACTTGCGCTTGCTTTCGAGGGCGAAACCGATGCTGGCGTGGAGTTGGGCCAGGTCCGGGTCTTCGAGCAACGCCGAGGTCAGGACCTCCTGAGCGTCGTCGACGCGGCCGAGCGACACCAGCGCCAGGGCTCGACAGTGGAGCGACGGCAGATGCTGCGGGTTGAGCGACAGGCCCCGAGCAGTGAGGTCCAGCGCTTCGTCGAAGCGGCCGGCCCGGCCCACGATACCCGCCAGGTCGGAGTGGCGGTTGGGGTCGTTCGGGGCCAGGGCGATCGCCTGGCGGCCCTCCATCTCGGCCTCCCAGGCCAGCCCTGCGCTCTCGAGAGCGCAGGCGCGGGCGGCGTGGGCGAGGGCCAGTTGCGGGTTGAGTCGAATTGCCTGGTCGGCGGAATGGAGCGCCACCCGGCCTCGGTTCTGGTCGGCCAGGGCCATCGCCAGCAGCGCATGAGCCACGGCCGACTCGGGGAACGAGGCGAGCACGGACCGGAACGTCTGCTCGGCGGTCTCGGGCTTGTTCTGGGCCAGCAGCTGGGCGCCCTGCTCCAGCCGGGCATCACCGACATCGGCCGCGCCGCTATCAAGACTCCTACCCAACCCGGGTCGAAAGCCCAACTCTCCGGACCTCCGTTCTGGCACGGAGCATAGGCGATCTGGGTAGCGGCCTGAGGTGGGTCCATATCCAGAAATGTCCGAAAGAGAGCCGGCCACGCCGGGGCATGTGTTCGCTAGCGCGATTCCAATGGAAGTGGTGCGCGGCGGCGACACGATCCCATCTGGCAGTGGACTTGGCCGGTTCTTTCCGCCTACGGTAGGAGGGAAGCGGCGCACGAGTCGGAGTCAGGGGGGCTCGGAGGGCGTCCAGCGGTCTACGCGGCCGTCCCTAGGCGGGTGGTCCCAACGCGGTCGATCAGAGGTCTGACACCTTGACAAGTTCAAGAAAGCTCATCGGGGCCGTCGTAGCGGTGGTCGTGGCCCTGGCTGCTGCCGGCCCCGTGGCGGCCAGCGGCACGGTCGTCGTTCGGCCGGGCGACGTTGGTGCGACGTGGCTGGCGGCATCCCGCCCGGGTGGCGCATCGTCGTTCGTCACCGGGCCGGCCACTGCGCCTCTGGGCGTGGGAAGCCTTCAATTCACCACGGCCGATGTCCACGCCTCGGCGGAGCTGTTCAACTACAGCTACATCGGCAAGCCGCTCGCCAGCATCGACGCGATGAGTTACAGCGCCTATCGCTCGTCGACTTCCACCAACCCGAACACACAGACCATCGCGCTCGCGCTCGAGGTCGACGTCAACGGTCCGGGTACGGCCGGTGGCTTGGCGACGCTGATCTTCGAGCCTGACTACCAGGCGGGCGGGAATGCCGCGATGAAGACCGACACCTGGCAGACGTGGGACGCGTATCAGAGCGGCAACGCGATTTGGTGGGCGACCAAGGACATCCCCGGCGCTCCGGTTGCCTTCAATACCTTCGTACCCTGGAGCACGATCCTGGCCGCGAACCCCGACGCGACGATCGCAGGCGGCGTCGGCGTATTCGTTGGCTCGGGCTGGGACGGCCAGTTCTCGGGTGCTGCCGACGCTCTCGAGATCGGTGTTAGCGGGAATGCCACCACATACGACTTCGAGCCGAAGGCATCGCTGACCATCACAGCGCCGAATGCCACGATGGTCCAGGGCGACCCAATTCCGACCTTTGCCCCGACATACAGCAGCTTCCTCTACGGCGACAGCGCCGCCAACCTCACGACGCAGCCGACTTGTGCCACTACCGCCATTGCAGGCGGCCCGGTCGGTGCCTACCCGATCGTCTGCTCCGGCGCGGACTCGGCGAACTACACCTTCACGTACATTCCGGGCAGTTTGCAGGTGGTCGCGGGACAGACCGCGGCTCCCACGGCTCCTGCGGCTCCCACGGCTCCTGCGGCTCCCACGGCTCCCACGGCTCCGACGGCTGAGCCTACCCAGATAGTCGCAGGAGCGACGGGCAGCCCCACTCGCGCCCAAACCCCGCCTCCGACGAGCGCCTCGGGGAACCTATCGAGCGGAGACGACGCGCCTCCACTAGCTCTCGCTATTTGCTTCGCCTTCGGCTCCCTCGGCCTCCTGCTGGTCGCGGCCCAAAGACGGAGCATTCGAAGCTAGCCCGGACGCTCGCGGACACTCCGGGGGCTCGCTGGCTGCGCCTGTCTGCCGTCTGTCCGCGCCGTCCACGATGGGGTACACTCCGCACGCCTTCGGTGCCGCCAGAATCCGCGGCCCAACGTCACCCCTGCTGCGGGGCGGCGAGACGGATCAGGAGTCCCGACCACCCATGTTCGACGCTCTGAGCGACCGGCTGCGCAAGACGCTCGGCGCCCTGACCGGCCGCGGTCGAGTGAGCGAAGCCGACGTGGACGCCGCCATGCGCGAGGTCAGGCTCGCCCTGCTCGAGGCCGACGTCAACTTCAAGGTCGTCAAGGACTTCGTGGCGCGGGTTCGCGAGCGCGCCACCGGCGCCGAGATCCTCGAGAGCCTGAGCGCCGGCCAGCAGGTCGTGAAGATCGTCAACGAAGAGCTGGTCGCGCTGCTTTCGGCCGGGGATCGAAGCTTCCATCTGACCGGCAACCCGACCGTCATCGTCCTCGTCGGCCTCCAGGGCTCTGGCAAGACGACGACCGCGGCCAAGCTTGCCCGCCACCTCCACAAGCAGGGCCGCCGGCCGATCCTCGTCGCCGCCGACCCGTATCGACCCGCCGCCGCCGACCAGCTCGAGGCCCTCGGCAAGTCGCTCGACATCCCGGTCTACCGCGCGCCCGCCGGCACGGACGTCCTGAGCATCGCGAAAGGCGGCTTCGACGCCGCTCGCAAGCAGGTCCGCGACACGATCATCCTCGACACCGCCGGCCGCCTGACCGTGGACGCGCCGCTGATGAAGGAGATCGCCGATCTGTCGGCCGCGGTCAAGGCTTCGGAGACGCTGCTCGTAGTCGACGCCATGACCGGCCAGGAGGCCGTGCACGTGGCCGAGGCGTTCCACGCCGCCGTCCCAATCACCGGCCTGGTCCTTACGAAGATCGACGGCGATGCCCGCGGCGGCGCGGCACTCTCGATCAGCGCCGTCACCGGGTTGCCCGTCAAGTTCCTGGGCACCGGCGAGAAGACCGACGCCCTCGAACCGTTCCACCCCGACCGGCTGGCCGGCCGGATCCTGGGCATGGGCGACGTGATGACGCTCATCGAACGGGCCCAGGAACATTACGACGAGAAGTCCGCGGCCAAGATGGCCGAGAAGCTCAAGAAGAACACCTTCACCCTGGAGGACATGCTCGACCAGATGGAGCAGGTCCGCAAGATGGGCCCTATGGGCCAGATCCTCGAAATGATCCCGGGCATGGGCGGCATGGCCAAGCAGGCCCAGGAGTCGGTGGATCGAGGCGATCTGCGGCGGGTCGAGGCCATCATCAAGTCGATGACGCTGGCCGAGCGGCGCGAGCCGAGCATCCTGAACGGAGCCAGGCGGCGCCGGATCGCCCAGGGGTCCGGCACGCGATTGCAGGACGTGAACCAGCTCATCAAGCAATTCGGCGAGTTGCAGAAGGTGATGAAGCAGATGACCGGGGGCCGGCTCGGGCGGCGGATCCCCGGCATGATCAAGCAGGGGAGGTAGGTCTAGATGGACCAGAACATGAACCAGAACCCGAACGCGGCGACCCCAATGGAACCCGTGTCGGTCGGAACCGTGGTGCCGATGGGCGAAGCGTGGGCCGAGGGCGTCAGCCGCGTGCCCGTGTCGCCGCGCTCGCGGCGGTTACGCTGGGGCATCGCCGTAGCTGTGGTGGTGAGCGTCCTCACGGCTACGGTCGCCGGCGCGTTCGTGCTGTCGGGCGGAGCCGGTGCCAAGTCGCTGACCGCCGGCGCCGTCCCGAAGAACGCGATCGCGTTCCTGGAAGTCAGGACCGACCTGCCGGGCGACCAGCACGCCAAACTCGCCGACTTCATGAGCCACTTCCCAGGCTTCAAGGACCGGGCTCAGTTCGACAACGCGCTTGATGAGATGCTCAACAAGCTGACCGGCGCGGTCTCGCCCGACCTCTGGTACTCCTCGGCCTTCAAGCCGTGGATGGAGGGCGAGGTCTCCGTCGCGGTCATGGACCTGGGCAGCGGCAAGATGTCGCCGACGATGATGAGCTCGCCGGCGGTCTACACGCTGCCCAGCGCGGTGGCGATCTTCGCCCTGAAGGACCGGGCCGCGGCCCAGACCTGGGTCAGCGGCGAGCTCACCCGGCAGGGCGTCACGGCGACGTCACAGACTTATGCCGGGACCACGCTCTACACCATCGGCTCGGGTGACACCGGCGCCTACGCCTTCACCGACCAGGACCTCCTGCTCGGCACGGTCGCGGGCGTCGAGGCGTCGCTCGATACCAAGACCAACGGCTCGCTCGCGGACAACGCCAACTACCAGGCGGCCATGAAGTCCCTCACCGGCGACAGCCTGGCCCGTTTCTACATCGATCCGAGTGTCATCTTCAGCGGCGATGTGGCGGCCATGAAGTCGGCCATGAGCGCGCTTGCCCAGAGCGGCGCATCGACCCCGCCGATGATCGGGATGTCGTCGGCGAGCTTCCCGGCATGGATTGCCGGCTCCGTGCGCGCCGAGTCGGACCATATGGTCGTGGACGTGACTTACCCGCGGCCCACGGGCACCAGCGAATCGGGCAACCACGTCAGCCGATTGGCTCCCGTCCTGCCCGGCACCACGGTCGGCGTCTTCGAGGTCCATTCGGTCGGCAAGCTGGTTACCGACGAGCTGGCCGCGCTGCAGGCTCAACTGCCGGCTGGTGCCGTCAGCCAGCTGCAGAGTGCGCAGGACGAATTGACCCGGATCGGCGGCATCGATTGGCTGGGCGACGGCGTCGCCGTCGTGACCAAGGATGGCTCGATCTACGGCGGCGGCCTGGTCGTCGAGGCTGCGGATGCCGCGACCGCCAGCACCAAGGTCACGCTGATCACGAACCTGGCCGCGCTGGCCGGCGGCAGCCTCAAGCTGACGAGCCGCCACGAGACCTACAAGGGCGTGGGCATCACGATCTTAACCGCCCCGGGCGGCACGGCCGGAATGCCGCTCGAGGTCGCCGTGGCGTCCAGCGGCAACCTGCTCATCGCCGGATATACAGACCAATTCGTCAAGGCGATGATCGACACGACGCCCGCCACGTCGCTCGCCTCGCAGCCGGACTACTCGGCCGTAATGGCCGCCACCGGCTCGAGCAATGAGAATTCCTTCTATGTCAACATCCCGGCACTCGAGGACCAGATCGGTCAGGCAGTGCTGGCGAGCTCACCGACGCGGTGGACGCTCGACTACAAGCCCTATTTCGATCACCTGGGCGGCATCGGCTACTCGGTGGTTGACGGGAATACGGTTATCCTGCGGCTCGTCGTCATGGCCAAGTAGCTAGCCTTACGATCGCCGTCACACCTCTGGAGGAACAAGCTCGCACATGGCAGTTCGAATTCGCCTCAGCCGGGTCGGTGCTACCAAGCAGCCGGCGTACCGTGTTGTCGTCATGGATAGCCGTGGCGCCCGCGACAGCCGCGCCATCGAGACCCTCGGCCACTACAACCCCCGGATCGACCCCGTCGAGTTCGTCGTCGACGCCGAGAAGGTCAAGAAGTGGCTCGCCCAGGGCGCGCAGCCGTCCGACACGGTTTCGCGGCTTCTGCAAAACGCCGGCGTCATTCCGAAGGTCGCGCGCAAGGTCGCTCCCACCGCCAAGTAGTCCGCGGGCCGCTGCGAGTCGAGCGCGGCCCGAACAAGAGACATGAGGAGGCCAATGGCAGCCCAGGATCTCGTCGAGTACGTCGCCAAGAATCTGGTCGACGATCCCGACTCCGTCAGCGTCCAGGTTCATACCGGCCCGGAAGGGACGGTCATAGAGCTCCATGTCGCCGAAGAGGACATGGGCAAAGTCATCGGGCGGAATGGGAGTGTCGCCAAGGCGCTCCGAACTCTGCTCAAGGTGATGTCCGCTCGCGACGGCGAGTCGGTCTCTCTGGAAATCGGCTGAGTCTCCGGCCGTGACCGCCGGAGAGCGGCTCGTGGTCGGCCAGGTTCGCGGCTTCCACGGGTTGCGCGGAACCGTCCGCGTCGAGCCTCTGACGGACCGGGCCAAGGAGCGATTCGCCGTCGGCCGCATCCTCTACCGCGAGGGTGGAGATGCCCAGCTGACGATCGTGGAATCCGACGCGGATACGGTCGGCTGGCGCGTGCGCTTCGCCGAGGTGTCCGACCGGACCGCCGCCGAGCAGCTGCGCGACGTCTATCTCGAAGCCGTGGTGGCGCCTGGCGAGGAGCTGCCGCGTGGCGAGTTCTACTGGCACGAGATCATCGGCACGGCCGTGGCCGACGTGGACGGCACCGCGCTCGGCGAGGTCGTCGACATCTACCGAGCCGGCGGCGCCGAGGTCATGGTTGTCCGCGGACCGGCCGGGGAGCTGGACATCCCACTCGTGAGGTCGGTGGTCCGGATCTTCGCGCCCGCCCGAGGCGAGATCGTCGTCGACGGCGACGCGCTCGGGTTGCGCGGCGAAGCGCCCGAAGCCGAGGCGGCGCGGGCGCCCGAGGACCGATGAGCGAAGACGGGGAAAGCGCGGCCCCGATCGACGAACGTGCCGCCACGGATCCGTCGCGCGCGCCGATCGAGATCGAGATCCTGACGCTGTTCCCGGGCATGTTCGCCGGGCCGCTCGCCGAGAGCATCCCGGGTCGCGTCCAGGCGCGCGGTTTGGCCACGGTTCGAGTCCACGACCTGCGCCAGTGGGGCCTGGGCCGGCACAAGACCGTCGACGACTACACCTACGGCGGGGGAGCGGGCATGGTCCTGCGCCCGGAGCCGGTGGCTGCTGCGCTGGAGGTGCTGCGCCGCCCCGACAGCACCGTCATCCTGCCCGACCCGGGCGGCGAGGTATTCGGCCAGGCGCGAGCCCACGACCTCTCGAAGCGTTCCCACCTGGTCATCCTCTGCCCGCGCTACGAAGGCGTCGACGAGCGAATCCGCGCAATGATCGACCTGGAGCTATCGATCGGCGACTACGTCCTCTCCGGCGGCGAGATCCCGGCCATGGTCATGGTCGACACGATCCTGCGTCTACTTCCAGGCGCGATCGACGCCGAATCCACGGCCGAGGAGTCGTTCACCGCCGGCCTCCTCGAGTATCCGCAGTACACCCGCCCGCCCGAGTTCGGCGGCACCGGCGTGCCGGCGGTCCTGACCAGCGGCCACCACGAAGAGGTTCGCAAGTGGCGCCTGAAGGAAGCGCTGAGGCGCACCTGGCGCCGTCGCCCGGAACTCCTGGAGGGGCGGCAACTCAGCCGCGAAGAGTCGAAGCTCCTGGGCGAAGTGAGCCACGAGGAGAACGTCAGGGTCGTGGGCGAGGCGTCGCCGACGGACGCAGCCGAGTAGTCGTTCCCTGGCGCGCCCGCCGACGTTGACATACTTCGGCGCGGTCGTTCGTTTCTCTCATGGAGGACCGAATGACGACACTGCCGCTCGAGAGGGGGCACGTACTGACCGCCGACGACGAACTGGCCCTGCGGAGGCGCGAGTTCCTGGGCATCTACCACGAGACGTGGAGTGATGTCTTCAGGTACGCGTTTGTCTTGCTACGACATCGCCAGGACGCCGAAGACGTGGCTTCCGAGGCATACCGTCGCGCCCTCGAAGCGTGGGATTCCGGCCGCGGTCCCGACGGCGAGCCGCTGCCGTGGCTATTCCTGATCACGCGGCGGATCGTCATCGACCGGCACCGACGCCGCCGGCTGATTGGCTGGCTGCCGCTCGAACAGGGTCCTGAGCCTGCTGATTGCGACCAGGAAGCCGCCTTTCAGCGCTCGGAACTGTGGGTCTGGTTCGACCAGCTTTGCCGCGTCCTGCCCGACAACCAGCGCGAGGCGCTCTTCCTGCGCTTCCAATTCGACCTGTCGGATGCAGAGGCGGCGAAGGTCCTGGCCACATCACCAGGAAATGTACGAACGCTCGTATCGCGTGGCCTGGCCACGCTCAAGGCACGACCCGAGGTGATGCAACGATGAAGGACGTCAACGCCGATCTGGGGGCGGAGGAAAGGGCTCTGGCCGCCGAGTTCAAGGAGAGGTTGGGTGGTCTCGACCGGTACATTCCCGCCGCTCCTGCATTCTCGTCGATCGAACGAAGGTCCAGGATCCGCTGGGCCCCCTCTCGCCGTGGGTCCGCGAGCCCTACCGCCAAGTTGGGCGTCGCCACGTCGGCCGCCGTGTTCCTCGTCGTCGTCGCTCTGGCGGGGTCGTGGGGGTTTGGGCGGCTGAACGCGCCCGGCGAATCGATGCCAGGTCTGTCGGTAGCCAGCGCTCTATCGACAGTGTCACCGGCAGACCGTGATGTGAGCGCAGAGGCGTCTGCCACCGCGTCCAGCCTGGCCGATACGGCCAGCCGGAGTGCTTCGGCGCCGGCCGATCAATCGACCCTTGTGAGTCCGTCTCCCATGACGGCAGCGTGGACGGGGCAGCCGGTTTTGGGGCCGATCCCGACGGCGGCTCCGGGCGGCCAGACATCCGTCGCGCCCTGGTATTCCTCCGAGGCCTACATGTTGAGCCTGATCAACTGCACCCGAACCGGCGGCTGGGTCACGGCCGAAGGCAACTGCAGCTCCGATACCCACCACACCCTGCCGGCCCAGGCTCCGCTCGTCCTCGACGAGGGGATCTCGGACAAGGTGGCCCGGCCGTACGCCAAGTTGCTGGCGGACACAGATATGCTGAGCCACTACCAGGACGACACCACGACCCGTTCACGACTCTGCGATTGGGGCGGCTACTGCAGTGGGTCGTCGTTGGGCGAGAACCTGGCCTCGCCCGGGAACTATGGCGCGAACGGCATGACTGCAGTCGAGCTCTTCTATCAGGACGAGTATCCGTTCCAGGGCGGGCACTACGGCAACATCATGAGCCCGTACTTCCACAGGGTTGGAATAGGGGTCTGGGTCTCCTCGGGCAACGTGCGCGTCGTTGTCGACTTCTACGAGTGACGCTCCGCCCGAGGGCGATCGTTGGCTGGCCGCTGGCCCGAAGCTTTGTGCTAAGCTTCGCCGTCGGCCGCGAGCCAGCAATGCTGACTTTGGTGGCCTCTTCAAATGTGCCTTCATCGCAGCCGGGCTGCGGGCCACATAGCCATCGCAGCGCGGTCGCGCCGCCGCAAGAAGAGTAGGGATCGATCGTGAACGTGCTCGACGAGATCACCCAGGACCAGATCCGGACAGACCTTCCGGAACTCGCAGCGGGCGACACCGTGCGCGTATCCGCCAAAGTCATCGAAGGCACCCGCGAGCGCGTCCAGGTCTTCGAAGGCACCGTCATGCGCCTTCGGTCTGGCGGCATCCAGCGGTCGATCACCGTTCGCCGCATTGCCAGCGGCGTCGGCGTGGAGCGCACCTTCAAGGTGAACAGCCCCCGCATCGAGAAGATCGAAGTCGTGCGCCACGGCCAGGCCCGCCGCGCTCAGCTGTACTTCCTGCGCAAGCGAATCGGCAAGGCCGCCACGCTGCGCGAGCGGCGCGTCAACAGCTAGCGAGCCGGAGCGGCATGCACAGCGCCCGTCGCTCCCAGGTTTCGGTCGAGGACCCCGATCGGTCGCCCTCAGAGGCACGTCGGGGTTCTTCCGTCTTCGCGCCCGGATCGGCCGGCGGACGGGTTCAGATCGCGGCCTGGCACCACGCCCGTCTCGACCCGGACTTCGCCGAGGAGCGGATCCTGTGGTCGCGCGGCTATCGACACGTCGCCGGCATCGACGAAGTCGGTCGCGGCTGCCTGGCCGGGCCCGTCGCCGCGGCCGCGGTCATCCTGCCGCCGGACTGGAAGCCGACCGGACTGCGGGATTCGAAGCTGGTCAAGCCCGAGGACAGACGGCGAATCGACCTCGAGATCAGGTCCCACGCCGTGGCCTGGTCGATCGCCTTCGTCGGGCCGGAACTGATCGACCGCATCAACATCCTCCAGGCCACGCTGCTGGCCAGCACCCTCGCCGCGGCGCGCCTCCGCATCAGGCCCGACGCCCTGCTGCTCGACGCCGTCTCGTTGCCGGAGGTTCGGGTTCACCAGCGCGTCCTGGTCTCCGCCGATCGGCTGTGCGCGTCGGTGGCGGCCGCGTCGATCATCGCTAAGGTCGCCCGCGATCGGCTGATGGAGGAATACGACGCGCTCTATCCCGGCTACGAATTCGCGAGCAACAAGGGCTACGCCGCGCCCGAGCATCGGGCCGGGCTGGCCTCCCTTGGCCTGTGCCCGATTCACCGGCTCTCGTTCGCTCCGTGCCGTGATCGGGAGCAAATGAGCCTGTGGCAGGATGTGGCCGCGGACGCGACAGCCGGCGCAGACGAGGCGATCGACTAGCGACCGCGAGGGAGGTCGAGTCGAATTGGGCGAGAGACCCGCGGTTGACGGCGCCCCAACCCGGACGCCACGGCAGCAGGCCGGCGATGCCGCCGAGGGCCTGGTCGCGGACCTGCTCCAGGCCCGCGGCTGGACCGTCCTGGCCCGGAACGTCCATGTCGGTCGGGGCGAGCTGGACATCGTGGCCACGGACCCTGGGCCGCCGGCACGGCTGGTCGTGGTGGAGGTCCGTTGGCGTCGCTCGCGCGACTTCGGCGGAGCGGAGGAGAGCTTCGATCACCGCAAGCGAGCGCATCTACGCGCCGCCATCGGCCGATTACTCGAGAGTGGCTGTCTGCCGGATGGCGCGGTCCTGCCTAGACTCCCGGTGGCGGTGGATCTGGCGGTGGTGGAGCCTGGCGCCGGCGGGCGTGCGAGCGTTCGGCTGTACCGGAACGCCCTGAACGGCTGAGCTGGCCGCGGGAGTCCGAAGCCCCTGTGCTAGACTCCCGCCAAGCCATCGCAGATGCGATGGCGGCTGTCGCAAGTGGCGACGGCTCCCGCAGTCTGCTCGCTGAAAGGCGATCCGGCGCGGAGATCACACGCAGAGCAGCCGTGTCGAGAGCGGTGCCGGGGTCAAGGGTGGCGGCTCGATGCCGACCTCAGTCCTTGACCTTCGGTTCTCGACAGGAGCACTGCGGAGGAAGCAACCGCAGGAGGTTAGTTCATGCCGTCCGTTTCGATGCGGCAGCTCCTGGAGGCCGGGATCCATTTCGGCCACCAGACCCGTCGTTGGAATCCCAAGATGAAGCCCTTCATCTTCGCGGAGCGCAACGGTATCCACATCATCGACCTCGCCCAGACCGTCAAGCGGCTGGATCTGGCGCTCGAGGCAGCCCGAGACACCATCGCCCGCGGCGACAGCGTGCTCTTCATCGGGACCAAGAAGCAGGCCCAGGAGCCGATCTCGCAAGAGGCCACGCGCGCCGGCCAGCCCTATGTCAACCGCCGCTGGCTTGGCGGCATGCTCACCAACTTCATCACCATCAAGAAGCGCATCGCCCTCCTCGACCAGCTCGAGGCCCGTCAGGCGAGCGGCGACTTCGAGCGGCTGACGAAGAAGGAGACGGCCAAGCTCGTCGAGGAAATGGAGCATCTCCGCGACCACTTCGGCGGCATCCGCAAGATGAAGCGCCTGCCCGGCATGGTCTTCATCGTCGACCCGCATCGTGAGCGGATCGCTGTGACCGAGGCTCGCAAGCTCGAACTGCCGATCATCGGCACCGGCGACACCAACGTCGACCCCGACGAGCTCGACTACATCATCCCGGCCAACGACGACGCGATCCGCGCCATCAGGCTGCTCTGCCAGCTCGTGGCCGACGCCTGCATCGAAGGCCAGCGTGAGCGCGGCGCCCGCGCCGGCGGCGAAGTCGAGGTTCCAGAGCTTCGAGTCGAAGCCGAAGCCGAAGTCGAGGGAGTGGCGTCTTCTGAGCTCGTCGCAGCCCTGGCCGGCGGGGCGGCTCTCACCTTCGAGCCCGATGTCGACGAAGAGGAAGTCCTCCTGCCCGGCGTCCGCGTGCCGTCCCATCCGCGCGACACCGAGGGCGACAGCACTCCTCGAGCTCACTGATCCAGCAGCGACCAGCGCCGGCCGCCCGTTCCGAGCATCAAAGGCGGGCGGCAGGCGCCGAAGAACAGGAGAAACAGGACAACTATGGCGAAGATCACTGCGGAGACCGTCAAAGCCCTCCGCGAGCTGAGTGGCGCGGGTGTCATGGAGTGCAAGCGCGCCCTCGAGGAGACCGACGGCGACATCGAGAAGGCCGCGGCCATCCTCAAGGAGCGCGGTCAGGCCGCCGCTCAGAAGCGAGCCGGGCGCGAGGCCAACGAGGGCCAGATCGGCCACTACATCCACACCGGCGCCAAGATCGGCGTCCTGATCGAAGTCAACTGCGAGACGGACTTCGTGGCCCGCACCGACGAGTTTCAGAAGCTCGTCCGCGATCTGGCCATCCAGGTCGCCGGTCTCCGACCGCTCTATCCGACCGTGGAGTCCATCCCGGCAGCCGACCTCGAAGCCAAGAAGACCGCTCTGCTGGCCGACCAGGCCACTCTGGCGAAGCCCGAGGCAATTCGCGGGCAGATCGTCGAAGGCCAGCTCAAGAAATGGTTTGCCGAGGTCGTTCTCCTCGAGCAGCCCTTCCGCGACCAGGACCGCAGCGTTGGTCAATTGGTCACTGAAGCAATTGCCAAGACCGGCGAGAATATCAAGGTCAGACGCTTCGTCCGGTTCGAGCTGGGGGAGTAAATGAGCGAGGCCACCGCGGCCAAAGGCGACGCTCCTTCCGGAGTGGCAGGTGTGGTTGATGCCGCGCCGGCCGCCGGTACTGCGACACGTCCGCGTTATCGGCGCATCCTGCTGAAGCTGTCCGGGGAGGCGCTCCTCGGCAGCCGGCAGTACGGCGTCGATCCGGACTTCTGCGCATTCATCGCCGCCCAGGTCGCGGAGGTCCATCGCGCCGGCATGCAGATCGGCATCGTCGTTGGCGGCGGGAACATCTTCCGCGGGCTGGCGGCGGCCGCTAAGGGGATGGACCGGGCCACTGGCGACTACATCGGCATGCTGGCCACGGTCATGAACGCCCTTGCCCTGCAGGACGCCCTCGAGAAGGCCGGCGTCCCGACGCGCGTCATGAGCGCCATCGGGATGAACGAGATCGCCGAACCCTACATCAGGCGCCGTGCCGTCCGCCATCTCGAGAAGGGCCGCGTCATCATCCTGGCCGCCGGAACCGGCAACCCATACTTCACGACCGACACGGCGGCAGCTCTGCGAGCCGTGGAGATCGGGGCCGAGATCATCCTCAAGGCGACCAAGGTCGACGGGGTCTACGACTCGGATCCGATGACGAACCCAGATGCGATTCGCTACGAGCGGCTCACGTACTCGCAGGTTCTGACGCAGCGGCTACGCGTCCTCGATGCCACGGCGGTTTCGCTGTGCATGGAGAATGACACCCCGATCGTCGTTTTCGATCTCAACAAGCCCGAGAACATCACCCGGGTCGCCGCCGGCGAGGCCGTCGGCACCCTGATCACCGGAGGCAGCCCCGCATGAGCAGCGAGATGTTGTCGGCCACCGAGCACAAGATGCTCCGGGCGGTGGAAATCCTCGAGCGCGACCTGCAAAGCGTTCGGACGGGACGCGCTTCGACTTCGCTCGTGGAACGGCTCGTCGTCGAGTACTACGGCACGCCGACGCCCCTCAACCAGTTGGCCGGCATCAACGTGCCGGAGGCCCACCAGATCGTCATCCAGCCCTGGGACCGCGGAGTGCTGACGGCGATCGAGAAGGCCATCATCAAGAGCGATATCGGGCTCGTGCCGAATGTCGATGGCGCCGTCGTGCGGCTGAACATTCCGCCCCTCACCGAGGAGCGGCGAAAGGATCTCGTCAAGCAGATCCACAAGCGCATGGAAGAGGCCCGGGTCGAGATCCGGAATCTCCGCCGCGAGGCCGCGGATGCCCTGAAGAAGGAAGAGCACGAGGGCACCCTGGGCGCCGATCAGTCGCGCCGCGAGCTCGAGCAGCTTCAGAAGATCACCGACAAGCATGTCGCCGATGTCGACCACGTCGGTGCGGGCAAGGAGCAGGAGATCCTGGAGGTCTAGTGGCCCGCCGGATCTCCCGCCCAACCGACTCCCCGGCGCGCGTTCACCGCGAGTCAGGCCAGGCGGTGGGCAAGGGCCTGGGGCGACCCTCTCCAGACGCTGCGCCCACCGAAGACTTCGAGGTACCCCCCGAAGAGTTGCCGTGTCACGTGGCGATCATCATGGACGGCAACCGGCGCTGGGCGAAGGCGCGCGGCCTGACCGAGATGGAAGGCCACGCTGCGGGCGTCGAGGCCGTTCGAGGGATCATCCGCCATTCCGTTCGGCGCGGCATCGAAGTCCTGTCGCTCTATGCGTTCAGTCGCGAGAACTGGGCCCGCTCGGACGACGAGGTCGGCGGCCTCTTCTTGCTGCTCGAACAGGTCATCCGCAACGAGACCGATGAGCTCAAGAAGCAGGGGGCTCGAGTTCGGCTGCTCGGTCGCATCGACGAGCTGCTGCCCGAGACGCGCGCCTCCATCGAGCAAGCCCTCGAAGCCACGGCCGGCGGCACGCGGCTGCAACTCAATATCGCCTTCAACTACTCCGGCCGGACCGAGCTGGTCGATGCCGCCCGCAAGCTGGTGGCGGCTGGTCTGCGGCCCGATCAGATCGACGAGGACGTGCTGGCCGGGGCCCTGTACACGGCCGGCCTGCCGGATCCCGACATGGTCATTCGCACGGGCGGCGATGAGAGGTTGTCCAACTTCCTCATCTGGCAGGCGGCGTACGCGGAGTTCTGTTTCAGCCCTATCCTGTGGCCCGACTTTGGGCGCGACGCCTTCGACGCGGCCCTCGTCGAGTACGCGAGCCGGCAGCGCCGGTTCGGTCGGTAGGTATCGGCGTGCGTCAGCGGACCCTCAGCGCCGCCATGTTCGTGCCGCCACTGCTCATCGTGCTCGCGCTTGGAGAGCCGTGGTTCGGCGGCTTGATCGCAGTCTTGGTGGCCGTGGCGGCGTGGGAGGCCACCCGCCTTCTTCGCGGGGCAGGCTATCCGGCTGGGACGGGGCTGGCGATGGTCGGGGCCCTGGCCGTCGCCGCGGAAGTGGCTTCGGGTGGGCAGACGCACTATGGGGGCTTGCTGATCGCGGCCGTGGTCATCGTGAGTGGCGTCGTTGCCTTCGGCGAGAAGGACACCAAGGTCGGGTTTTCGGGGTGGATGGGGACCGCATTCGTCGCCGTGTACGCCGGGCTCCTGGGAGGGCTGGTTCGCGTCGGCCAGATTGCGCCGCCGCTGTCAGGTACCGCGCCGGTCGCCCAGTTCGGGGCCGATCGAGCCTGGATACTGCTCGTGATACTGCTCGTCTGGTCGTTCGACACCGGCGCCTATTGCGTCGGCATCGCCCTGGGCAAGCGCAAGTTCCTGGCCCATATCTCTCCGTCCAAGAGCTATTGGGGACTCGTCGGTGGCCTGGCGGCCTCGACGGCCGTGGCCGTCGGCGGGCTATGGGCCGTGGGTCAGCCGGCGGTCATGGGGCTGGCGCTGGGGCCGCTCGTTGGCGCCGTGGCGCAGGCCGGCGACCTGGCCGAGTCGATGCTCAAGCGGGCCGCCGGCGCGAAGGACTCGGGCGGGCTGATCCCGGGCCACGGAGGCATACTGGACCGCGTGGACTCCTTCATTTTCGCGGCGCCGGTTGCCGCGCTGTTCATAGCCGCGCTGGTGCGCTGAGTGTCGACCAGGGCAGGGCAGGTGAGCGCCGGCAAAGCCGGGCAGGCCGGTCCGCCGAACAGGCCTGATCAACTGATCAGGGTCGCGCTGCTCGGTTCGGGCGGCTCGATCGGACGGCAGACCGTTGACGTCCTGGCCCGCCACCCGGAACTGTTTCGGGTCGTGGCGCTGGCTACCGGATCCCAGGGCCAGATACTCGAGGAGCAGGCCAGGCTGCTCAAGCCGGCGGTCGTTTCTCTGGCCGAGGGACGCTCGACGCGACTGGACCTCCCTGCCGGCACGGAATTCATCGCCGGCCCCGACGCACTCGAAACCCTTGCGACTCGCCCGGACGTCGATCTCGTGGTCGTGGCAACTGGCGGGCTGGTTGCCCTACGGTCCGTCCTTGCCGCTCTCGAGGCGGGCAAGGTCGTGGCCACGGCCAACAAGGAGACGCTGGTCGCGGGCGGCCATCTGGTCATGCCACTCGTCCGGCGGCTGGCGGCCGGCGCGGCCGGCGCGACCGGCGACGCGCACCATCCACTCGCCAATCCGCTGGGTTGGCTCCGCCCGATCGATTCGGAGCACTCCGCGATCTGGCAGTGCCTCGTGGGCGAGGACCACCGCGCAATCGAGCGGCTACTGCTGACGGCTTCTGGTGGGCCCTTCCTCGACACCGGTGTCGCGGACCTCGCGACGGTCACGCCGGAACAGGCTCTTCGCCATCCCACCTGGACGATGGGGGCCAAGATCACGGTGGACTCCGCGACCCTCGCCAACAAGGGCCTGGAGATCATCGAAGCTCGGTGGCTGTACGATGTGCCGCTCTCGGCGATCACAGTGGTCATTCATCCTCAAAGCGTCGTGCACTCGGCCGTGCAATTCGTGGACGGCTCCGTGAAGGCACAGCTGGGAACCCCCGACATGAGGCTTCCAATCCAGTACGCGCTTACCTACCCGGAGCGGATGGCATCCGCCGCGGCCCCGGTAGACCTGATCGCGGCCGGCCGGCTCGAGTTCCGCGCTCCCGACGAGGGACGGTTCCCGGCGTTGCGCATTGCTCGCGAGGCCGGTCAGGCGGGCCCGCGGGCCAGCACTGCGGTCATCTCGGCGGATGAGGTCGCCGTGGCCCGGTTCCTGAGGGGTAGCCTGGACTTCAATGGAATTCCGCGCCTGCTCGGCGCGGCAGTCGAGCGGTTTGGGTCGGGCAGTCCGATCGAGCCGCCGCTCGATCAATTGATCGGCCTGGACGCCGAAGTGCGGCAATTCGCGGAGACGTATCGGTGACTCTGTCTGGAATCGGATTCGGCATTACCGGCATCATCGGGCTATTCCTGATCCTGATACCGCTCGTTCTCATCCATGAAACGGGCCATTTCATCATGGCCCGCCTGACGCGGATCAGGGTCCTGGAATTCGGGCTCGGTTTCCCGCCTCGAGCCAAGGTCCTGGGTCGCGACCACGAGACCGAGTACACCCTCAACTACCTTCCGATTGGCGGCTTCGTCCGACTCGAGGGCGAGGAGACGAACTCGGACGACCCGCGGGCCTTCGTCAACTCCTCGCTGCCCAAGCAATTGATCGTCCTCGCGGCCGGCGTGGCCATGAACCTGTTGGTTGCGGTGTTGCTGTTCTTCATTGTGGCCTGGGCCTTCAATCCGGTCATCCGGCCGACGATGACGCTCAGCGCGGACCCGAACGACATGAACACCCCGGCCAGGATGGCGGGGCTGCAGGATGGCGAGACGCTGATCTCGATCGACGGCGAGCCCTTCCGGTCGTCTTCTGTCCTGGAGTTTGCGAGCGGTGACCTGGCGGCACCCTGGCGCCAGCAGCTTCTCTCGCACGAGGGCCAGAAGGTCCAGCTCGTGGTGGCCGGCGTGACGGGCACGGAGCGCACGGTCGAGGTCACGCTGCGAGTGCCCGACCAGACCCACGCCGGCTCCCTCGGCGTCGCCCTGGGCGCTGTCGCCACGTCGGCGGGCGATCCGGTCAGTGCTGCCGGGCTAGCCGTAACTGGGACCGCTCGGGCAATGGACCTGATCCTGGGCGCCGTGGGCGACCTGGGCAGGCAGTTGTTCACCAACCCGACGCAGGCACCCGCAGGCGTACAGGGACCGATCGGTATGGCCTCAGATGTCGCCTCGGTGGTCGGGCAGCCGAACGCCTTCATGATCATGCTGCTGCTGGCGGGCGTGATCTCGGCCAACCTGGCTCTCATCAACGTCCTGCCGTTGCCGGTTCTCGATGGCGGCAAGATCGTCATCATGATCCTGAAGCGGCTCGTCGGCGCCAGGGGTGTCAGTGCCTTCGAGGCCTTCGCCTACGTGGCGAGCTTCGCCCTGTTGCTGGCCTTCATGGCCTGGATCAGCTACTTCGACATCGTGCGGGGCGGCGCTCCGTAGCGATGGACGAGTCCGGTTTCGCGACCCGGCGGCGCTCGACAGCGGTCGACGTCAGCGGGGTAGTGGTGGGCGGCGCTCATCCGATCGTCGTCCAGTCGATGACGAACACGGACACGGCCGACGCCGACGCCACGGCAATCCAGATCGCCCGGCTGGCCCAAGCCGGGTCGGAACTCGTCCGCATCACGGTCAACACCGAGGCCGCCGCGGCTGCCGTGCCGGAGATCGTCCGTAAGGTCCGGGGCCTTGGTGTCGCGGCGCCGATCGTCGGCGACTTCCACTACAACGGCCACAAGCTTCTGACCGACTGTCCGGACGCGGCCCGCGCCCTCGACAAGTACCGCATCAATCCCGGCAACGTGGGCGCCGGGCGGCACCACGACGATCACTTCACGGCCATCGTTCGGGTTGCGATCGACAACGGCAAACCCGTGCGAATCGGGGTCAACTGGGGCTCGCTCGATCAAGCTGTCCTGGCCGAGCTGATGGACGCCAACGCTCGGCTCACCCAGCCGCGGGACGCACGTGAGGTGATGATCGAGGCGATGGTCGAAAGCGCCATCCGATCGGCCGAGCTGGCGGAGGCGACCGGCCTGGCTCACGACCGGATCATCCTTTCGGCCAAGGTCTCGGGCGTGCGCGACCTGGTGGCCGTGTATCGGCGCCTTGCGGCGCGGGGCGACTACGCCCTCCACCTCGGCCTGACCGAGGCCGGCATGGGCATGAAGGGCACCGTGGCTTCGGCCGCCGGCCTGTCGCTGCTGCTGGCCGAGGGCATCGGCGACACGATCCGCGTCTCCATCACTCCCGAGCCAAACGGCGACCGGACCGAGGAGGTGGCGGTGGCCCAGCAGGTGCTGCAGTCGCTCGGCCTGAGGTCGTTCGTGCCCCAGGTCTCATCCTGCCCGGGCTGCGGCCGCACGACCAGCATCTACTTCCAGGAGCTGGCCCGCGACATCCAGACATACCTGCGTGACCAGATGCCGGCGTGGCGCGAGCTGCATCCCGGCGTGGAGGAACTGCGCGTTGCCGTCATGGGTTGCATCGTCAACGGCCCGGGCGAGTCCAAGCACGCCGACATCGGCATAAGCCTGCCGGGCACGTTCGAGGGCCCGGTGGCGCCGGTCTTCATCGATGGCGCCCTGGACCGCACCCTCCGCGGCGACCACATCGCCGACGAGTTCAAGGCGATCCTGGACGACTATGTGGCGCGGCGCTTCCCGCTGATCGGGGCGGCGGGGGAAGCTCGGTAGCTCAGTAGCCGCTCCCGGTGTTGCAGGCGGCGATGGTGAGGGGCAGGTCGAGGAGCGCCAGCCAGATCGGGCGAGAGGCCGGCGTGGCTGACAAGGCGCGCCAGACGCGACGGTGCTTCGCGCTCGGTCGCTGCAGCTCGGGAGCCGCCTGCGCCGGGCCACGCTCACGACTCGGCCGACTCGCGCTTTAGCGGCGCCCACCAGGGTCCGGCGGCTGTCCGAGCGCGTATATCACGTCGACCAGGCGTGACTGACGGAAGACCGATCGAACTGCGCATCTCAAGTCCACCAGGAGCAGCTGAGAGAAACGTCCGCGCAAGCCCGATGCGATCGTCCAGTCAGTCGCCTCTTGAGGGGCCGGCCGCCGGGGACGGCCTGGACCCGGAGTCGAGTTCGCTCAGGCGCTACGATTGACGTCGACTCACCACGATCGCATCGCCCGAGGAGGAAGAGCGTGCCCAAAGAGGGTTTCGTCACCAGCATCACGCACCAGTCCGAGAACTTCCCGGAGTGGTACAACGACGTGGTCCTGAAGGCTGAGCTGGCTGACTACTCCCCGGTCCGCGGCTGCATGATCATCCGGCCGTACGGGTACGCGATCTGGGAATCGATGCAGGCCGAGCTGGACCGGCTCATCAAGGCGACCGGTCACAGCAACGTTTACTTCCCGCTGTTCGTTCCGAAATCGCTTCTCGAGAAGGAAGCCGAGCACGTCGAGGGCTTCAACCCGCAGGTCGCCTGGGTCACCCA
>Ga0182027_10003108_pt1 | contig 26553 bp, 21 predicted proteins | sample 712E1DmetaG_FD_121300 | JGI IMG/M metagenome (GOLD analysis project Ga0182027, IMG submission 121300) | Permafrost microbial communities from Stordalen Mire, Sweden - 712E1D metaG (Illumina Assembly) | ecosystem: Environmental > Terrestrial > Soil > Wetlands > Permafrost | place: Sweden...
AATGCTCCAAGCCTGGCCGGATCTTATCGTGGATACTGGCAATTGAAGAACGCTTCAGGTGATCTGTTCGGAATTGGTACGAATGCAGACCAGCCTTTTTATGTTGACATCAAAGTCTCCGGCTCGAGCAGCAGTGGTTCCACAGCTTATAATTTTGTCACCAACGTATGTTCTGCTCAATGGTTTAGCGGCGCTGGAGCTTTGCCTTGCCCGGGAACCAATTTGGATGCGCGAGGCTTTGTCTTGAAAGTCGCAACTCCCAGGCTCGAAAATGGGACAACTGATACTCGACCCGGTATTCTGACTTTCCCGCAATCCGTCACAAACGGTTATATTCAGGGATTTTATCCGGCTTTCAGCGTGCTTTCAGGTGATCATTTCCAGGCCACACTTGATTGTGAATATGGCGCGACCGGATGCTTTGTGGTTTTCCGCCTTGATTATCAAATCGCCAGTGGGCCGGTCCTGACATTGGGAACATTTGCTGAAACATATGACGGTCTTTACACGCAAGCAAACGTTGACCTGAGTTCACTGGCCGGTCAGAATGTCAAATTCATCCTGACCGTGCTTGCGAACGGAGCTCCCACAAATGATCGGGCTACCTGGGTGGCAGCTCAAATATTCCGCACCACTGCAATTGGAGGCGATATGTCCGTTGTTCCGACACCAACCGATATACCAATGACTGAAACGTCGTTGCCGGTTCCTACGGATACACCCACGCCTATATCTGTGGTTTCTACAAATACATTCACACCTATTCCCGCAATTTCCACGAATACTTTCACGCCTATTCCCGCAATTCCAACCGATACTCCAATACCTACTAATACGCCTTAATTCTTGATTGTCGGTATAAGAAAGCTGGATTGCAAAACGACACTACAATCCAGCTTTCATTAAATATAATAAAAATGGGTTATTAGATAAAGGGAAAATATATTGAATAATCATTAAAGTAACGTTATACTTATGAACAGCGTATAGTCAAATTGGAACTTTTGGATGGTTTTTCCCGTTTTCCATTGGACTTATAGCTGTTTTTCGCCTTGATAAAGGAGAAGTTATGAAATCGAGAATCTCGACAGGATTGATAATGATGCTGGCTGCCATGTTGCTGTCATTTATTCCGGCAGCCACCTTTACCACGCAGAAGGCCGCGGCGTTCTCAACATGTGATTGGGCGCAGTTCATAGCGGATGTCACGGTACCGGATGGGACGCCCTTCGCACCTGGGGCGGTGTTTACAAAGACCTGGCGATTGAAGAACATCGGCAGCTGCACCTGGACGACGGCATATGCGCTCGTATTTGATACGGGCAGCATGATGGGCGGACCGTCCTCCGTCAATCTGCCCAGCAATGTAGCTCCCGGACAAACAGTGGATATTTCGATCAATCTCACGGCTCCTGGCAGTGGGGGACATTATATTGGATATTGGAAGTTCAGGAATGCATCCGGAGCATTGTTTGGGATTGGTTTTACAGCTAACAGATCGTGGTGGGTGGAAATTAACGTCTCGGGCAGCACATCTGCGGGAGTAGCATACGATTTTGCGGCCAATTATTGCTCGGCAACCTGGTACAGCATCCAGGGCAACCTTCCGTGCCCGGGAAGCGACGGGGACTCGCGAGGCTTTGTCCTAAAGGTGAGTCAACCGCAGCTAGAAAATGGCAGTTTTGATACGGGCAGCGGATTGATCACCAATCCCCAGAATGCGTTTAATGGTGACATTCATGGGGTATATCCTGCGTTTCATGTTCAGAGTGGAGACAAGTTTCAATCGATCGTCAACTGTGCGTACGGTGCAACGAGCTGTTATGTTACATTCCGCCTCGACTACATGATTGGCAACGGTCCGATAAATACACTTTGGACATGGCGTGAAAAATACGAGGGATTATATTACAGGGCAAATGTGGATCTGAGTTCGCTGGCCGGACAAGACGTCAAATTCATATTAACAGTACTGGCCACCGGGTCTTCAGTGGGGGACCGGGCATTGTGGTCGAATCCTGCTATTGTACGCCTTGGTTCAACACCACCTCCACCTCCTCCGACTGGATATAATTATGATTTCGGTACAGCTTCCTCGCTGCTTGCATCCGGTTATGCGAGAGTAACGGAATCGACTGCGTATACGCCAGGTGGATATGGGTGGACAGACACCTCGAGTTTGGAATCAAGAGATAGATCTACGCTGGCTGATCCTTTGAAGAGGGACTTTGTAATGGATAGTTCTTCGGCGAGAACATTCAGGGTGGATCTGCCGAATGGTACTTATTCCGTTACTGTTACCATGGGCGATAATGACTTTGCCCATGACAATATGATAGTAAAAGCCAATGGAACAACCGTTTTGGGCAATGTAAATTCTCCATTAGGAGGGTTTGCGATCAATACATTTAATGTCTCAGTAAGTGGCGGTTCATTGGGACTTGAATTTTCAGATGGCGGTGGAACAGATCCAACATGGATCGTGAATGCCATTTCTATAAATCCCGGATCAATTACGCCTCCTGCGTCGTGCAATCGTGCGCAATTCATTGCGGATGTGACGATCCCGGATGGGACAATAATCAGTCCAGGATCGGTGTTCAGCAAGACCTGGCGGTTGAAGAACGTAGGTACGTGTACCTGGACAACAGCTTACATGCTTTTATTCGATACGGGTGCGATCATGGGAGGTCCGGTATCGGTCAATCTACCGAACACGGTGGTACCGGGGCAGACGGTGGATTTGACCATCAATTTGACGGCGCCCAACGCAGGTGGCTCGTATCGTGGCTATTGGAAATTCAAGGATGCGAATGGCATACCCTTTGGCATTGGGGCAGATGGAACCAAATCATGGTGGGTGGATATCAGAGTAACCGGAGCGACCGCCATACCCACGACACCGATATCGGGGACGCCGGGCCCGACCGCAACACCCATTGCGGGCACAATGTATGATTTTGCGGCGAATGCCTGTTCGGCGGTCTGGTTCTCGAGTGCGGGGACACTCCCGTGTCCGGGAAGGGATGGAGATCAAAAGGGATTTGTCCTGAAGCTCTCGAATCCCCAGCTGGAAAATGGAACAGTAGATTCCCGTCTTGGGCTGCTTACCTATCCACAAAACATATTCAATGGATACATCCAGGGCATATACCCATCCTACCAGGTAAAGGCAGGCGATCGATTCCGATCGATCGTAAACTGTGCGTACGGTGCGACCTCGTGTTATGTGGTTTTTCGTCTCGATTATCAGACGGGAACAAACCCGATTACGACCTTTTGGGCATTTGTTGAGAAATATGACGGCCAATATTATCAAGCTGATCTTGACCTGAGTTCGCTGGTTGGGCAGGATATCAAGTTTATCCTGACGGTGTTGGCTACCGGATCGCCCACGGGAGACCGGGCTTTATGGGTGGCACCCATGATTTACAACGCCTCTTCTATACCGACAAACGTTCCAGGAACGGCAACACCTACAGCCGCAATCTTAGTTACACCCACACCTACAACTGCAGGATCAACCCAGACACCAACAGCAACAGTGCCGAGTTTCAGCAATTGGAATACTTATCAAAACGCGAGTTTTGGTTTCGCTTTCCAGTATCCCCCTGGTTCCTCGGTTTCCGGCCAGACCGATCATTCCGGTCGTGTTTATCTGCCGGTAACATCGGGGACTAATTTAGCCGAAAAGTACATTGATGTCAGTGTAGTGGAAGATGCAGCTACCTGTAAGAGCTCACATTCGGTGCCGGGGACTCCTTCAGAGAATGTAACAATAAATGACACTCCATTCCTCAAAGAAAGTGGATCGGAAGGAGCAGCGGGAAATATTTTTGATTGGGTGGGGTATTCTGCTTATAAGGGCACAGACTGTATAAGTTTGAATTTTATCTTGCATTCAACTAATCCCGGGAATTATCCGACCCCGCCACCGACGTTCGATAAAACAGCCGAGTCCGCCATTTTCACGACCATAATGTCTACATTTACAAACCAGTAAAAACAGAGAGAAATCCGTTCGAGGTTTGAACGGATTTCTTGTTTAATTCGATTTTTAGTTTATTTTTCCCGTCGACCTTTCATGACAATTCGTATCGGAGTACCTACAAAGCCATATTCTTCGCGGAGACGATTCTCCAGGAAGCGTGTATAACTGAAATGCATGAGTTTGGGATCATTGACATAGATCATGAAGGTCGGCGGGTCGGATCGCACTTGTGTGCCGTAGAAAATTTTGAGTTGGCGACCTGACCGGGTTGGAGCGGAATGAACGTCCTGAGCTTCCACCAAAACCTTATTAATCTTGGATGTAGATAGACGGGCTAACCGTTCTTCCTGAACGCGAAGCGCTAGGGGCAGCACCTGGTCCACGCGCTGCCCGGTCAGGGCAGAAATAAACACCAGCGGGACATAATCCATGAAGTTTAAATCCGCGCGGATCTTTTGTGTATACTCGTCCATGGTAAACGTGTTTTTTTCAACCGCATCCCATTTATTAACAAGCACGACACAGGATTTCCATTCATCCAAAATGAAACCGGCAATATGAGCATCCTGGGCGGAGATACCGGAGGTTGCATCGATCAACAACAGCACGACATCCGCGCGTTCAATCGCTTTGAAAGAACGCAGAACGCTGTATTGCTCCACACCGTGTTCAATTTTGCCGCGGCGGCGGATCCCTGCTGTATCAATCAAGGTGATCGGCAGTCCTTGAACTTCAAACTTAGTGTCCACCGCATCTCGGGTGGTTCCTGCGATTGGGCTGACAATCGCGCGTTCGGTCCCTGCTAGTTTATTAAGCAGGCTTGATTTTCCGGAGTTCGGTTTGCCTACAATTGCAATTTTAATTGTGTCGTCTTCCTCCTCCTCGGATTCAGGAAAACTTTTTACCAGCGCATCCAGCAAGTCGCCGACGTCAGTTCCATGGACCGCCGATACCGGATAAGGATCGCCAAGACCCAGTTCATAGAATTCCCCGGCCGCATTCCGCCTTTCTTCAGATTCACATTTATTAACTACTACGAATATTGGAGGTTCCAATTTCCCATCGGATCGCTTTTTTTGATATCGACGTAAAATAGCTGCCACCTCAAGATCGGGCTCGGTAACCCCGGTTTGACCGTCCGTAACAAACAAGATTGCATCAGAATCTTGGATAGCGATTAAAGCTTGGGCTTTTATATCTTCAATAAAGTCGGCAGAACCAATGGATAGCACAGTTTTTCCGCCATACGTTGGGTCTATTCCACCGGTATCCACAACGCCAAAAGCGCGGCCATTCCAGGTTGCCTCAGCGTATAGCCGGTCACGAGTTGTACCGGGGGTAGCATCGACAATGGCAAGGCGTTCGCCAACCAGACGATTAAAAAGAGTACTTTTTCCGACGTTGGGACGTCCAACGAGTGCAACGATGGGTTTAGACATATTTTTTTGCGCGCTATGCGCCCTTTGCATGTAAAAGATTAAGGCCTGATGGTAGGTAACGGAGCGGGACGGAGGACGACTTCTACCGTCCCCGGCAGAAGAGATTCTACAGTTATATTCGATGCGAGAGTCTGGACCGTCGGTGTTAATTGATAAGTGCCGACGGTAAGGTCTTTTGCATTCACGGTCACGTGTATGTCCTGGCGAGTAAGTGTATTGAGTACAGGCAGCGGACCTGATAAGATGACATCCACTTTGGCCGGAGAAATCTGCGCCGTCATCGCGTCGGACAAACCGATTACTTCAACTTTCTCTCCCGATAGTGTAAGGCTGCTTTGTATTGGTGAAATGCCTGCCTGGATAAGCACAGTTTGCGATCCAACCACCGATATGCCGCTAGGCATGTTAAGTGAGACCCGTAAATTGAGGTTATCGCTTGCGTTTTGAAGATCGAGCGGCTGAGTTTCGACCACGCCTGGTAAAGCATTCGTTAGATCGGGGTCGGAAGAATAAACTGTAACCACAGGTGGATAAACAGAAATGCTATCGAGCCGGTATCCACTCGCCACCTGACCACGCACAATTACCTTGACAGCCATATCACGAAAACCACCTTCCCGGCTGACCGGCAAAGTGACATGGGCTGACGCTGGATTAACCGTCATGCCCGTGACTGGGGTATTATTCGCGTCTAGTACTTCAATCGGAACCGATTGATCAATATTTTCACGTAAACCGGTGAGATCTAAAGACACCCGGACGGTTGTCACACGTGACACAATGGACTGGGGTCCGGCCAGGACTACTTGCTTTGGATCGATGGTTAAATCCCCCGCCAGGTAACCGATAAAAGGCTGGCCAGTAAGGGATGATTGCAACTCGAGATTACGAGTGATAAGCGGCTCTAAGGTCAATGAGATCGAGGCTGGGCTGACCATGACGATACGGACTGGACGAACATCGATTTGGATTTGCAGGTTAAGTTTATGCTCCCCTGCGTTGAGCCCCGAGAGATCAAGGATCGCTCGAACACCCTCAGGCTGGGCCGTAAGCTGGGTCCAGACCGATTGGGGCGCGCGTAAAGTAATCTGGACTTCCTGTGGAATGTTGTTGTTGATCACCAAGCCCGGGTCCTGACCAACGACCTCAATCTTAATCGGCGTAGGAAAGGTTCGGACTACATCCGGATCGGCAGCGGTAACGGCTGCTATCCAAACCGCAATCGCAATTGCCAAAGCCCAAAGAAAACTGCGGATGTTTCTACCTAAACTACTTAACATTCCGCCCATCCTTGCGAGTGAAAAAATATGGGAAGAGGCGTACGAACCACCTGGTATTTGATTCGTATGCAGATGGACGGAAAAAAGCAAGCAGAATATTTTCCAACCTTTCCGGGTCGATCCGGCGAATCATGCGTCCCGCATGTGCGATTGAAATTGCACCGGTTTCTTCCGAAACGACGACTGCGATGGCATCACTTTCTTCGGATATCCCCAACGCCGCCCGATGACGAAGTCCCATTTGCCGGTCGGGGGAGCGATTCAATATACCGCTGGATGAGAGCGGCATGACGCATGCGGCGGCGACCATCCTGGTTCCTGAAAGAATCGCGGCGCCATCATGCAAAGGCGTGTTCGGGTAAAAGACCTGTAAAAGCACTTCCGCTGTGATAATCGCGTTCATGCGAACGCCGCTTTCTATGTATTCATCGAGGTTATCGAGTCTTTGTAATATTATCAAAGCCCCGTGTTGCCGGGCCGAAAGTCGAGCTGCTGCCGTAACCACTGCGTGGATCGATTGTTCAAAATCGGTTTCCGTAATTTTTCCGAAGGTCGGAATTAAATTTCCGGCACGTCCAATACGTTCGAGCGCGCGACGGATTTCAGGTGCAAAAACGACGGGGATGGAAAAAAGTAGAGCAGGAACAGAGTTGCGCACCAGCCACGAAAAGGCCGGCAGGTCAACCAAACTGGTCAATAGGATGAGGGAAACAACGATCAATATGACACCGCGCAATAAGACCATCGCCTGGGTATCACGCAGCCATGACAGAAGAGCAAAAAAAATCAACGTGACAAGCAAAATGTCAATGACACTTAGCCAGTTGAGCCGTTGAAATATGAAGAGCAGGTTGTTTAAGAATTCAGTCACGTTTTGTGAGGTAGAACCCTGGAATCTGAAAAAGATATTAAATACTTAGTTTACCCGTGCATTAATCTTTACCCTTAATGCCATCCGTTGTAAAGCAAGAAACAGAATTTTGTTGTAGATCATCATAAAGTATTTTGTTATTATGCCGTAATTTCGTTAGTAAGTGCTTAACCCGCCGCCCCCCTCGGAATTGAAAGTGGGGGGCTGATCAAATCGGGCGAAGCACACGATCTTGCCGGAGTTGTTTGAAGAACAAGGCTGTCTTCATTGGCATAGACTCCCTGGCGGCATCTGTCCAGGCTTGAACACCAAGCGCTTCCGGTGCGCGGCTTTCATAGCCCAATTTATTCCAAATAGTTTTATGCTCAGCCAGATCCGAAGTCGGGAAGATGAGCGAAGCCTCACATTGCAGGTCACTTGAAACATGCTCAATTTCTCTTACCAACATTTCGAGAGCTTTCTCGACATTAATACCAGACTCAAGATATAAATCGGTCGTTCGGACCACAAGGTTCTCGACCTGCCATCCGGCGATGCCGACCGCGTCCTTTCCAAGTTGAAGCAACATATATGCTTTATCGCCGAATTGCGCCATTACATCGTCAGAACTGAGCTTTTGTTCGCCTTTGCTTAGACGATTGATTAATTCGGCAATCGCCTGTGCGTCTTTGGGCTTGCCGCGGCCCACCTTGAACTCGCCAGCTTTGGCAAGCTTAAGGCCTCCGGTTTGAACGCGCTCAGCCACCGGCACATTCTTTTTCCAGGCTTGGGAGACTTGATTCCAGAGATCATCATACGAGCCGATGTTGCGGATGACAACGTTGGCTGCAGAAATCTTGTCGTTTTGAGACGTCTGTGAATTTATGCGTTGAAGCGCTTCGTCGCGGCTAATATTCCGTTTGCGGGTCAACCGTTCAATTTGAACGACCTGTGGCGCATAGGTCACCCAAATGCTGTCACAGATCTTGCGCAGATCTCCTTCGAGCAATTTAATCGCTTCAATCACAACCACGGGCTGGCCGGCGCGTTTCACCAAAACATCCACTGCCCGGCGGACCAATGGATGGATAATACCTTCCAGCTGCTCGAGGGCACCCGGGTCCCGAAAAACAAGATCGCCTAATTTCTTCCGGTTTATTTCACCCTCTTCGTCCAGGATCCATTTGCCGAATATCTCCAGAACAGGTTGATAACCGGGCGCACCTTTTGCCATAGCGCGATGAGATAGGGCATCCGCATCGATCGTATAAGCACCCAAATGTTCCAACATTCTGCGGACGACAGTCTTGCCGGTCCCGATATTTCCGGTTAAACCAATTATAAATTTTCCAGGCACATTTCCCAACAGGACCTCGCTAATCCTTTAATTGCATGTCTATTTTACATTAAAAAGCAATGATGGATTGCACTCTGTCGTTAAATTGCACGTTTTAAAGATTAAACCGATACAGGTTCTGAATTTTTGACATATTTACTATAAAAGGCTGGTTTTATTATGTTGACGCCTCATCTTCTCCGTTGTATGATGAAGGCGCCTCAGGCCGGTTGGGCGATCGCGGCTCGGCCTTGCGCCGAGTCGAGGAAAGTCCGTACTCCACAGGGCACGATGCCGGGGAAACCCCGGGATGGAGCAATCTGTCGGACCGGGCCACAGAAACAAGTAGCCGTATCTGTGCTCCTCGGAGCACAACGGTCAAAGTGAAAAGGTGGTGTAAGAGACCACCGGCGTTCACAGCAATGTGGGCGGCCAGGCAACCCCCGTCGGGAGCAAGGTCAAGCAGAGACAACGGAGCAGCCCGCTCCTTTCGAGTCTCGGGTAGACTGCATAGATAGATGATCGCCGAATCGAGGCGGCAGGGATGAAGCCTTCACGGTGTAAACCTGCGCAAATCACGGACAAAATGCGGCTTATAAACTGACCTGAGGTTATTTTATTGTATTCAATTTCATCGTAAGATTAGAGATTGCCTGGCCGCTTGCGACCACGCTGTTAGCCCATGGATGGGAGGTAAATACTCCCGAATCGATCAAGGTCTCTATCATCGTCATCGGCCAGAATTACACCAAAATCCATAATTTAGGAATACTGCAATGCACGAACTCTATGCAACACAAGCAATTCTTGAAAAAGCAATTAAAAAAGCAAACGAGGAAAAGGCCACACGTATTACTAATCTATATCTCGTTGTCGGTGAAATTTCAACCTATAGCGACAAATCGGTTCAATTTTATTGGGATCAAATCTGTAAGGGCACCATTGCAGAAAATGCCAAACTTCACTTCCGGCATATTAAGCCGGAAATGCAATGTATGGCGTGTTTTACAAAATACGATCCGAAAGAGGGAGAAATCATTTGCCCAAATTGCGGCAGTGCGGGGGCAAAGATTTTAAGCGGCGAGGAATTTTTCATGGAAGCGCTTGACGTAGAATGACATGAAGTCCGGAGCCAGCATCCACATCACGGGGATCGTGCAGGGGGTTGGCTTTCGACCCTTCGTTTACAACCTTGCAATCCGATTCGGACTGACCGGTTGGGTCCGCAATACTTCCGCCGGCGTAAACATTGAAGTGGATGGATCGCAAGATGCACTTGAGTCTTTCATCAAGGCATTACGGGAAGAGGTCCCGACACTGGCGAGCATCGACGAATTCTCTGCTTCATTGGGTGGCCCTTACGGTTTCGATAAATTTGAAATCCTGGATTCCGAAACCATTTCGGGGGCTTTTCAACCCATATCGCCGGATGTCGCGCTCTGTGATGACTGCCTGCGTGAGCTCTTTGATCCTAAAGATCGCCGATACCGATATCCCTTTATCAATTGTACGAATTGTGGTCCGCGATTCACGATTATCAAAGATATCCCCTATGACCGACCTAAAACCACGATGGCGGGATTTGAATTATGTGTTGATTGCGCTCGTGAATATAGCGACCCGACAAATCGAAGATTCCATGCCCAGCCGGTGGCTTGCCCGATTTGTGGACCGCAAGTTTGGTGGGAGAGCGTAAAGGCAAAGGGGCGAATACCATTACAGGCAGATGAAGCGGTTTCGGAAGCAAGAACGGCATTAGTGCGGGGTGAAATCGTGGCGATCAAAGGCCTCGGTGGTTTTCACCTGGCCTGTGATGCGACCAATGCCGAATCTGTGAGGGAACTTCGCCGTCGTAAATTGCGGGTTGATAAGCCGTTTGCGCTTATGCTGCCGGATTTGGAAGCAATTGAGAGGCATTGTTATATAGATGAAGTTGAGCGTGAGCTGCTGAAATCTTCTGCAAGGCCGATTGTGTTGCTGCGCCGGAAACCGGAATCAAATATCGCTAAGGAGGTCGCGCCGGGACAGGATTGGATCGGGGTGATGCTGCCGTATACACCACTGCACTACCTCCTGCTTGAAAAAAAAGGAGATTTTTCCGAAGCTCTGGTCATGACAAGCGGAAACTTGTCCGAAGAGCCAATCGCTACGGCCAACGAGGAAGCCCGCGAGCGTCTCTCTGGTCTTGCAGATGCTTTTCTAATGCATAACCGCGATATTTACATCCGCTGTGACGACTCGGTTGTGCGTGTCTTTAATGAACAAACCTATCCAATTAGGCGATCACGCGGTTATGCTCCTTTTCCTGTCAAACTACCCTGGCAAACTGCGCCTTTATTGGCTACAGGCGCCGAGCTCAAAAATACATTTTGTATCACACACGATAATTATGCTTTCCTAAGCCAGCATATCGGAGATATGGAAAATTACGAAACCCTGAAGTCATTTGAGCAGGGCATAGAACATTATGAGCGGCTCTTCCGGGTCAAACCGGCAGCGATTGTGCATGACCTGCATCCCAATTATCTTGCAACACGCTATGCGTTACAACGCGCTGAACGTGAGAAACTGCCAGTGGTCGGCGTTCAGCACCATCATGCTCACATCGCTGCATGCATGGCTGAGAATAAGCTGGATGGATCTCATCCGGTAATCGGAGTTGCATTCGATGGGACCGGGTATGGCGATGATGGGGCGATCTGGGGTGGAGAATTTCTTATTGCTGATTATAAAAATTATCAGCGAGCCCTCCATATGGAATACTTCCCTTTGCCCGGGGGAGATGCGGCAATTAAACATCCTGCCCGCACCGCGTTGGCTTTGCTCTGGTCTCTCGGAATGGACTGGGACGAAAGATTCGCTGCGGTAGCTGAATTTGGGGCAAATGACAGGACAACCTTGCTGACCCAGTTGGACCGAAAGATCAATTCGCCATTAACTTCAAGCATGGGCCGTTTGTTTGACGCAGCCGCAGCTCTTGCGGGCGTAAGGCAGAATGTCAATTACGAAGCCCAGGCGGCGATTGAGTTCGAATCCTTATCGGATGTATCTGAGAAAGCGGAGTATCCGTTTGAAATGAATGGATCCCTGGTGGAGTTACGAAGCGCTTTTAAGCCGCTGATCACGGATGTGCTGGCAGGGGTGTCCGTCAGCGTGATTGCGGCCCGTTTCCATAATGGTCTGGCTAAAATGGTGACAACCGCCAGTTCAAGGCTTAGGGCTGAAACCGGGATCAATGAAGTCGCCCTTTCTGGTGGAGTCTGGCAGAATATCACCTTATTAGGACGAACTTTGTCACTTTTGCAAAATCGGGGTTTCCGAGTATACCTACATAGAGAAGTGCCTGCAAATGATGGCGGCTTGGCGTTGGGACAGGCAGTAATTGCAGCCTCCAGAATGAGAGATTGAGATGTGTCTTGCTGTACCTGGAAGAATTGAAGAGATCTATCAAAAAGACGGATTGAAAATGGCGCAAGTAGATTTTGGGGGTGTACGGCGCGAAATATGCCTTGATTATGTCCCTGAAGCACTGGTCGGGGAGTATTGCATCATTCATGTAGGATTCGCGATCAGTTTATTGAGTGAGGCTGAAGCGAAAGAAACACTTGCGTTATTACAGGATATTGTAAATTTGGAGGATGAACTCGAGCCGAATCAAAGAAATGGGGGATGATGACTCGGGGATCCGGTCCCGTCGAACGATCATGGAATAAGAAATAGTGGTTATGAAATACGTTTCTGAATATCGCGATTCTGTTTTAGTCAATAATGTAATAAGTGAAATCCGCCGGACGGTGACGAAGCCTTGGACGCTTATGGAAATATGCGGAGGGCAGACGCATGCCATCGTTCGTTACGGAATTGATCAACTGCTTCCCCCCGAAATTGAATTGATACATGGCCCGGGATGTCCGGTGTGCGTAACTCCTTTGGAGTTGATTGACAAGGCTCTTGCCATTGCTTCTCGGCCTGACGTAATATTTTGTTCCTATGGCGACATGTTACGCGTACCGGGATCAGGACGCGATCTTTTCTCGGTGAAAGCCGCCGGTGGAGATGTGCGTGTAGTCTATTCGCCCCTGGACGCGGTACAGATCGCAAAACAAAATCCTGATAAACAGGTGGTTTTCTTTGCCATCGGTTTTGAGACGACAGCGCCACCGAATGTGATGAGCGTTATTCAGGCACGTTCGCTGGGACTTACCAATTACAGCATCTTGGTTTCGCATGTACGCGTTCCGCCGGCGATCAACGCCATACTTTCATCTCCTAACTCCCGTGTCCAGGGGTTTTTACTGGCCGGCCACGTATGCGCAGTGATGGGATATCATGAATATCCGCCTCTTCTTGATCAGTACAAGATCCCGATGGTGGTGACAGGTTTCGAACCACTCGATATCGTGCAGGGAATATTCGAGGCAGTGAAACTTCTGGAGCAGGGGAAGGTGGAAATATCCAACCCTTATGCACGGGTGGTAACATTCGAAGGTAATGTAGCCGCGCAAGAACATATTGCGCAGGTCTTTGAAGAATGCGACCGGAAATGGCGTGGTATCGGAACGATACCGATGAGCGGTTGGCAGCTGAGGTCGGAATTCGATGCCTTCAATGCGGAACGGAAATTTGATGTCGGTGAGATCAGGGCGGAAGAATCGTCGTTATGTATTGCGGGCCAAATTCTACAGGGAATGAACAAACCACAGGGTTGTCCGGCTTTTAGTACAGTTTGCACACCTGAACATCCACTGGGTGCTACGATGGTTTCATCAGAGGGGGCTTGTGCTGCCTATTATCGCTACGGTCGCGTTACAATTAGTGCGTGACCAACACCCCGACCAGCTCGAGAAAAGCTTCTAACCGTTTATATTATCTGGCTGCAGGCCTGATAATGGCCTGTGGCTTTTTGTTATTTGTTTGTATCTTCGGTCCGGGCTTTTTCCGGGTAGTGGCCAAACCTTCCATTCCAACGCCTGATTTCGCCGCTACGCTGCAAGTCCTTATCATGGATGTAACTCCAGGGGTTGTGATACCCACAACGGGGGTTAATTCACCCTCTGACCAACCCACTGGCCACATAGTTTTAACCTGCCAGATCTATAAACTGCAAGCCTCCGAGCAAATATGTATCATGGATGCAGATGGATCAGATTATCACAGATTGACGATGGATGATAATAATCGTCATTTCTATCCTTCTCTGGCGCCTGATGGGCAAAATGTAGTGTATTCGGGTTACGATCAGCAAACAAAGCACTTTGAAATCTATGATTACGATCTTAGTATGAACACGACCCAACCGCTGACGAATGCCTTCGGTGACTTAAACGGACCCGAAATTTCACCTGATCAGAAGACAATTGTATTTACCCGTTATACCAGTGATCCAAATCATCCAACTCTATGGCTCATGGACCGAACAGGAGGAAATTTTCGCCAAGTTTCCACCATCTCAGCATGGGACCCAACATGGTCGCCGGATGGGACCCAGATCTTATTTGCTTCGGATAAAGACGGTATAGATCAGCTTTATATCGTTAATGACGATGGTATCAGACTGAGGAAGGTGAGTGACCTACCAGCTTTACGCGGTCGGAGTGATTGGTCACAACAGAATCTGATCGTGACATACTCCGGTGATCCCTGGAAGCGCGAGATTTATATTATGAACTCCGACGGCTCCGATCAACACAAGATATCCCCAAGCGGAGGTAACAGCCAGGGCCCGTCCTTTTCACCGGATGGTCAGTGGATTGCCTTTACCGCCTATTTTGATAAATTCAACGATATCAATGGTTGTGAAATCTATATCATGCATATAGATGGTACAGATGTTCGCCGTTTAACAAATAATGATTATTGTGATTATCAACCGAGATGGGGGCCGTAAAGATTTCAGGTAATGAGCGATAGGTTATTTAGGTCAGCCCCGGTGGGTTTCAAATCCTTCAAATTAAGTTGCAATGATGTCCTCCCATTGTATTCATTCGCCTCAAATGAATAAAGCACATCAACACGCGACGGAAGCGTCCTTTGCAATGGGCCCAGGCGAAAGCCAATAGCGTCCATTGACAAGCCGCGCTCGTTTTCAAAGGTTATTTTGAGGTGTTTACCTTCCGCTCCGACGGTGCGCGAGGTCTTTATTTTAAGGTTGCGGGATACGAATATTGCATCCGGATTTCCATAACCATTTGGTTCAAAATATGCAAGATGCTTGAGTAATTCGAAGTTCAATTCTATAAGCTGGATTTCCATATCTGCCGACAGAGTTGGACGAAGTTCGCGCCCGCCAAGCTGTGCTTCTGCAATATTCTTCAAACGGCTTATCAATTCAGGGAGATTCTCATTACGAACTGTGAAGCCTGCAGCGGCTGCATGGCCTCCATGGCGTACAAGCAGTTCGGCGCATTGATCAAGTGCGTCTGTTATATGGAATTCGGGGATGGAACGGCACGATCCGCGCGTCTCTTCCGGACCTTTAGCTGCAACAACTGCCGGACGGTAGTGTGTTTCCATCAATCTTGAGGCTGCCAGGCCTACAACGCCTGGATTGAATTCCTCATCAACAGCAAAAAGTAGAAAGGGATCGTGCTCATCCATGGTGGCTAGCTTTTCAGCTATTTCCTGTGTGGTGCGAGTCAGGGCCTGGCGTTGACGATTTTGTCCATCAAGTTGCTGTGCCAGTTGACCGGCGCGTACGATATCCTTGGTGGTAAGCAATTCAAGGGCGGCCTGCGCGGAATCGAGACGCCCGGCTGCATTAAGTCGCGGACCGAGAGAGTATCCGATCTGGCTTGCTGTGGTCTTCCCAATTACTATCTCCGCGACATTGGCGAGAGAATATAGTCCCTGCCGCTCTGTCTGCCTGATCTGTTTCAATCCGCGCCGCACCAATGCACGATTTTCTCCAACAAGTGGGGCCAGGTCGGCGACCGTTCCAAGAGCTACGAGATCGAGAAGAGATTCGAGATCGATCGCCGAAGGTTTGACCGCGTGAAGCGCTTCTGCAATCTTGTATGCTATACCCACACCGGCTAGATTTTTATCGGGATATCCATCATTATTCTGTTTGGGATTGATGACTGCGAAGGCAGGCGGTAAATTCCCCATAGCCGGATGGTGATGATCGCTGATGATGAGATCCAGGCCTATATCCTGTGCATACCGTGATTCATCAGGGGAGCGTATACCGCAATCGACCGTGATGACCAATTTGACACCAGCAGATTTGAGGTTGTCCAGTGCTTCTTTATTAAGACCATAGCCTTCGTCGAATCGATGAGGAATGTAGCCGCGTACATCGGCATTCATGCCATTCAAGGTCTGCATAAGCAGTGCGGTAGCCGTAACGCCATCTACATCGTAATCACCATAGATTGCAATTGGCTCGTGCTGTTCTAGAGCGAATTGGAGACGTTTGATGGTTTTATCCATTCCTGTTAGTTGAAATGGATCAGTGTCGAAATCAGGCTCGGCTTTGAGAAAAGCGCGCGCTTCTGGATCTGTGGCAAAGCCGCGGTTGAATAAAAGTTGGCGAAGTACGGGAGGAAAAGCCGCGAGATTTTCATCGGCTTGTGAGGTGATAGGGGCGAAAATGAACCATTGTTTTGTTGGAGCCATAGAAGAGAGTATAAGCGGGTAGAGGAATGCAGGGAAGGGTGGGGCTGGAAAAGGAGGGTAGAATATAATATGTCGTAAATACCATCAGAAAACGTTGATTTAACAATATTTATCAAGGAAGGTGGATATGTATATGCTTACTTCCGATGAAAAAACAACCCCTGTAATAGTGTACTCACGGACGAAGTTAATTCATGGTAACCTGGTGACCAAAAAGGAAGTACGCGTAAATATATGGTTGCGGATGCGGGAAATGAAGGGGATCATCCATCTGTTGGATACGGAAGTGTCGCTTTTCGGTGGAACAGCACCCAAGTCACTTAAATATATGGAATATTTTTTCCCGGTCGAGAGAATCATCGGGTTTCAACTGGCACAACCTGCGGCAGAGCCATTGGATTACATTGCAAAAGAAGGAAATCGCTCGATGCTGGACGTGGATCTGATCATGGGCGTCTTCATGATAAAAGGAAAGGCTCTCATCTCCACCCAAACCAATTTTGGCGCGATGATCGAACGATCGGAGAATAACTGGTTCTCAGTTTATGATGCAACGGTCGAGAATCCATTCCTTTCGCAAATGCCTGCGATCCAAACGCCGATGTTGTTGGTCAACCCGGCACAAGTGAGTTTTGGATTATAAGCTGAGCCAATTCTCGTTTGTAGCAACAAGGTAATCAGAAATGAGTTGAAGTATGAAAAATGGGATCGATCTTCTACTTATCCTGGTCTTATTAATAACGGTCGGCTTAGTGGTTTATTTCGGTTTTGGGGTAGGGAACACGGTCGAATTGCCTTCTTCTATTACCACATCCACATCCACCGAAATTGAGCCGATCACGGCGACTTCCGTCCCAACCAATGTCCAGACGGCCACGCTGATGCCAGCCTCCGTCACTATCCCTACCAAGACAGTTACATATACTCCTAAACCTACGCAGACTGCCACGCGGACACCCACTGCCACTACCACGATGACGCCAAGTATCATTACGCCTTTTTCTTCACTGGATCAGGAAATTAAAACTGGCATCGAGAGGGGCAATCGGGTGATCCAGGCCATCGAGGCGTATCACACTTCAAAAGGCGTATACCCATCCACGCTCAATGAACTGTCTCCTGCTTATTTATCTGACATTCCAATAACTTCGACAGGACAAGCCTACTTCTACCGTTTATTTGACGGGAGCAGCCCGTTGGCATCCGATGTATATTGGGTATCCTTTAGAGCGATAAATCAGGACCATGTGGCGTGTACTTATTTCCGAAGGCTCGACTACTGGGACTGTGATTATGCCAGCCCTTGAGGAAATTGGTCTTGCTGTTGTTGTATAAACTTCATAAACACTTGGTGTGGGGACGTATGAATGGAATTGGGTGCCCGAAGAAATTTCGTGCGGCAATTTGTTGTATGGCAAGGTTATAATATTCCTTATGTTTAATTTTGAGATCACAGCAAAGAACGCCCGCGCTCGCGCGGGCGTTTTCGCCACGCCCCATGGTATTTTGCAAACTCCGGTCTTCGCTCCTGTTGGAACTCAGGCAACCGTAAAGACACTTACACCTGCGCAATTGGCTGAATTAGGCGCCTCGTTGGTATTATCCAATACTTATCATCTTTACTTGCGCCCCGGCGATGATCTGGTGGCTGAGTTGGGCGGTTTGCACCGCTTCATGCGTTGGCCCCATCCTATGCTGACCGATTCGGGCGGCTTCCAGGTCTTTTCACTTGCGAAGACTCGCCAGATCGATGACGAGGGAGTGACCTTCAAGAGCCACATCGATGGGTCAACGCACCGGTTCACGCCTGAAAGGTCCATCCGAATTCAAGAGAACCTGGGTGCAGACATCATTATGGCTTTTGATGAATGCTCCGATCCTAATGACCATGAATACACCAAAATCGCCATGGAACGGACACATCGCTGGGCCGAACGCTGTATCAAGGCGAAACGACGGGCTGACCAGGTGCTTTTTGGGATCGTGCAAGGCGGAACAGATTCCAACCTGAGGGCTGAGTCTGCAAGATTTATAGTTTCGCTCAATACAACGGGAATCGCCATTGGCGGTCTATCCGTCGGTGAGACAAAGGACGAAATGCATGCCATGCTCGATGTGGTCACACCACTCCTGCCTGATTCCAGGCCAAGGTATCTGATGGGTGTCGGAACGCCGGAAGACCTGATCGACGGAGTTGCGCGTGGAATAGATATCTTCGATTGTGTATTGCCAACGCGCCTCGCCAGACATCACGCAGCTTTCTCGCCAGAAGGAAGGTTGAACTTGATGAACGCCTCATTTGCCCGCGACGAGCGACCGATTGATCCATTTTGTGATTGTTACACCTGTCGTATGTTTACTCGAGCTTATATCCGTCATTTAATTGCAGCGAAAGAGCTATTGGCAGGAACGCTATTGTCAATTCATAATTTACGGGCGTTGATACGACTGATGGATGAAATCCGCACTGCAATAATAGATGGGAGTTTCGATGATAAAAAATCTAAATTGTTGAGACAATGGGATAACAATGCGGTTAAAAGCGTTAACCCGTAATCGGCCATTTATATTAAAATCAGTTTTTTTGCAGCGATGGGTTGGTCGTAAATAATAAAATAATGGAGGTGTAACATGACTTTAATCGAAGCATTTGTGCTTGGTATCGTACAGGGCTTGACTGAATTCATTCCGGTTTCGTCCACGGCTCATCTGCTCATTGCCCAGTATATAATGGGCATACTTGCGGATAATGCAGCCTTTGCTTTTAATGTTCTTGTCCAACTGGGGACCACATTGGCACTGATCATTTATTTCTGGAAGGATCTTGTTTCTCTGGTAATGGCTTTTTTTGCAAAGCCCTTTTCAACACCGGAAAACAAAATGGCCTGGTATATTATCATAGCGACTATTCCCGCGTTATTGGCGGGTGTTTTATTTAAAAGCCTTGTCCAGGATTTGTTCAAGACACCGCTATTGGAAGCGGCGATCCGGCTCCTTTCGGCAGCCGTGTTACTTGTTGCTGCGGAATGGCTTGGCAAACGGTCGCGTAACTTGGAGAAAATGACCTGGCTCGATGCTTTGATTGTTGGCCTGTTTCAAATTCTTGCAGTTTTTCCTGGAGCTTCGCGGTCTGGGTCGACGATCAGCGGAGGCATGTTGCGCGGCTTCGATCGCCCGGCTGCCGCACGTTTCGCATTCCTGACGGCTGTGCCAGTCTTGCTGGCCGCAGGCGCTTATGAAGTTAAGGATGTGATCAAATTGCCTCAGGTTGGAACTTTTCTGCCGGTAGTAACCGTTGGATTTATCGCGGCCGCCGTGGTGGGTTGGTTTTCGATCAAATGGCTTTTAAATTACTTAAATAAAAATTCTCTTTATATTTTTGCGGCGTATTGTGCCATCGTGGGCGTTTTATGTTTGATATTCTTTTTCATTTAATGAACATTATTTCTTAACATAATGACTCATATTCGCAGTAATTCGCGATGAACCGCTATTATGCCGTCTTCTTCTTGGCGTTGTTTGCCGGCTGCGGTACGCCGACGCCACAGACGACACCTCAGCTCGTAAATGTTTATGTCACGTCGGCAGCCTACCCTTGGGTGAGCGGCCTTTATGATTGTGCTTCAAATTCAGCCGTTATAAATTTGTCCGGTCCGCAATCTGCCGAATTCACAATGCGTCTCGGTGTTCCAGATCACCTGACAACTCCTGCTTTCCAGATTTCAACCGAGCAGGTGTGGGTAATCGTCCATCCTCAAACCGGGGTGGCATCCTTGACTCTTGATCAAGTAAGGTCGATTTTCCTGGGCCAGGTGATGAATTGGAAGGAGATGGGCGGTAACGACCTCCCAATTCAAGTGTGGTCCTTTTCGCCCGATGTGGATGTGCAGGATATTTTTAGTCAAACCGTAATGAATGGACAGCCGGTCACATCGTTGTCGCGGTTGGCAGTGTCCGGTGAGGGTATGGCAGATGCTATCGGAAAAAATCCCGGCTCGGTTGGGATCCTTTCACGCCGATTAATGACCAGTGCGATACAAAACGTTTTTACTGTCGCAAATGTGCCGGTGCTCATCATCACCAGGACACCGCCCGCCGGAGTCATCAACAATCTCATAAGCTGTTTACAACAAGAAAGTCATTAATTGTTCAGATGGATGTTTGCTTTTTCCCCTAAGTGGTGAAGGAATTTGTGCGAAAGGGGAGAATGCTAATTCCTGATGGGGATGACAGGCTCACTGAATAATCATAAAAAACATATGTTCTATATTGTGGCAAATTTTTATAAAATCTGAATGGAGGTTGTCTTTAAGGTAATAAACTGCAATGAACAGGTTTTAAACAGGAAGTTGTAACAAATAATTCTATTATTTTAGGCATAAGAATTGAGATATATCACCCTAAAGGGGGAGGACACTCACCGCCAGCTGGGTGATACAATAATTACGATAATATCCATCTTATATTACGAGTGTAAATATGTCAGCACCCATCGAAAGTTTTATCTCAATCGATATAGAAACCGCGGGCCCGTACCCTGGGCGTTATTCCCTGTTATCTATAGGAGCTTGCCTGGTGGATGATCCGCAAAATGGTTTTTATATCGAATTAAAACCAGTGAATAAAGAAGCAGTCGAGTCGGCTCTGCACGTGACCGAACTCTCCTTTGATAAATTATCAAAAGAGGGCGTTGAACCCATTATAGCCATGCCCGCATTCGCTGACTGGATCCGGCAGGTGGCCCCTGGAGGAACGAAGGCTTTAATGGTGGGTTACAATGCTCCCTCTGATTGGGGATTTATCAACCATTATTTTCTTGAATATATGGGTGAGAATCCATTTGGGCATAGTGCCGTTGATATCAAGGCTTTCTACATGGGATTGATCGGATGCGCATGGGAAGAAACCTCCATGCTATATTTATCGCCACGATTCCTAAAAGGGCGGAAACTTCCGCATGATGCTTTAGCGGATGCTCGCTTGCAAGCTGATCTGTTTCGCAAATTGCTGGCTCAAGCTCGCGGAGAAGGGGTGATAAAGAAATAAAATACGAGTGGGGATATGAAGTTGATTCAGACCAGGCTGAAGAAATATAATTAATGAACACCCAGGTTTACTGACCGGATGAGCATGCAGGTTGACAGATTCGAATGTTTTTGAAGAACAGCCGGCAATTAATTTATTGCCGGCTGTTTCGAAACCGATCTTATAAAGTACCGCCGTCGGATTTATCGCCTATGTTGGGACTAGGTGGCTTAATAGGGGTTCCCGGTACTGTTTCAGGTGCGGAACCCGGTTTGACAGAGATGTCGTGCCCATAAGCGGAGCCATCGTCCATATGAGGCTGAGCTCCCATTTTGTCGGAGCCCTCAAACTTAAGAAACTGATTGGAGGAGTCGCCGTCTAACTTGAGAAACTGATTAGATGCCTTATCGAACTGACTGGAGGGGTTACCCTCAAACTTGAGAAACTGATCGGCTCCATCGTTCATATGAGGCTGAGCCCCCATTTTATCGGAGCCGTCATCGGGTGATCGCTTTTGAATTGCAGGTAATAACACCCCGAAAAATAAGCCGCCCAAAATTAATAAAACGGCGATGATCGATCCCAATAGACCGGGTAAATTAGATGGTGAAGAACCCTGTCCCGGATTCTGTATGGCTGGCAGTTCGCTATTGGGGTTACTTAGTCCTGCTCCGCCGGCAGGAATTAGGACGGCTGCCGCAGGTGCGGTAGGCATAGCCAGCAATTTTGGGACAGACGTTGGAATGGTCGTAACCGGGGTGGGTCGATTCTTCGGCCCTGGCCTGTTGCTACCGCCTGAATTGCCGCCCGTGTCAGGACATGGAATGGGTGCACCACTGGAGTCAGCACAAGCATTAGTCAGCGCATAGACTTTTTGAGGAACTGGCGCATAGATCACCGCAATCAAAAGAAATACGATAAAGAAATAGAAAACATTCTTACTTACTTTCATTTAATTCTCCGTTTGTTCTGCAATAGAACAGCTGCCATGTATGAAGGGATAAACCGATTCGAGATTATGGGAAGTCTTGCATAAATAATTATTTGGATCCATCCCCCATTCTATTTATAAAAGCCAGCCCTATCACGCTCAACAGGTTTTCATTATAGCTTAGTTATAGTCCGGCACAATAGTATTATGGTCATGGTTGTGAACGAATGCACTCACAAATCATGATTTATCAATGTAAAACTCGGATAGAAGAATAAAATAGAAATATTTGGGGATTAGAAATTAATGGGTCCGGGTAGGTTCAGTCGCTGGTTTGGATAACCACCATCCCATATTGTATAAGAATTTTTATATCTGACAGGATGAGGCTCTGGGTATCAATCGCCGAGAATTCGGGCTGCGAGGATATGGCCTGAATAGCTGTTTTGAGGCGGGTATGGCCATCCAGTTGATGGAGTACGGCCAGCGTAGCGGGTTGGACTTCAGTTTCAAGGCGCAGGCCCCTCGATTGAGAGACCAGAGACTTTTTCTCCAAATGAACCGTCGATAATTCTAAATCCTGCGGGACGAATATTTCATCCAGCAACATATCTAAATTTTCCAGCGAAATCAACAAATCCTGCATGGAAAACATGAGCAGGAACTGGTCAGTGGCCGAACCTTCGAGGTTCTTCTTGGCCTGAACAGGTTGAAACCAATTGTTTTTCGAAGTCCGGCGCCTGAGCACGACTGCACCCAAAGCGATCTGTGGGATTTGGTTTGACTTATACCACTTCAACCACGCTCGTTTGGTCTCTTTGAATTTTGCTTGATCACTGCGGGTCCGCTGGTCGATCCAAATATCGGCATATTCATCCGGCTTTTTCGTTGAAGTGTAGATCAACCAGGTATCTGAATGAGAGTCCGCCAATGTTCGTTGTAAGGGCTGCCACCAGGCTTCATTTTTGCGATAGACCCAATTAACTAGCAACTGTGCAAAACCATCCTCGTTAAGATGAGTTGGAATCTCTTTTAACCATTTGCGGAGGCTGAGGTCGCCTGGTTGATCGACATCTCTGTAAACATGGTGAATTTCGGGCGTGATTACGTAGGGCAAATTGGCTACGATCAGATCAAAGGTTTGGCCCTCGACCGGTTCAAAGTAACTACCCTCCAGAATATCGATATTATTGATCCTATTAAGGGCTGCATTTAGACGTGTCAGGGCAATTGCGCGCGGATTGATATCTGTGGCCGTGACATGTTCGCTGTGCTTCGCAGCGAGCAAGGATTGAATCCCACAACCACAACCGAGATCGAGTGTCGATCTGACTTTTCGCCGGATGGTAAGATTTGCAAGATAATGGCCTGCCGGACCGATCGGTAGAACAAAGTCACTCGAGTCTTCCCATTCAAAAAAGTCTGAGAAGAAGATCAACCCCTGATAGGGTTGAGCCTGGAAGAGAGACTTAACTTGACTCTTCTCAATACTAAGCAATCCAGATTGGATTAGTATATCTAAACTTATCGGATAAAATATTCGTTCTGCCTTTTCTGCAGAAATATCCAAACCGCGGGCGAACAACATCTTCAAAATTCCGGGTCCTGAGTTATCTTCTCCGGAAGGGTCAGAAGAATAATTATTTAAATCAAATACCCTCCTCAGCTCGCTCAGATCATTCAGTGAGAGATCGGGTACAGATGGAGCGTGCAGTCGAGGAATAGTGACAGCATGCTTTGGAAATTTTAATATTTTTTGAAGGATGGTCACCTACCCTTACAAGGGCTTCCTGGAATGTAGAAATAGAACCCAATACTCCTAAGTAATTACTCGTTGCTACCTGAATAACTGGGATCGTTGACTGTATGAGGAATCCCGACTTCCTCCGCCTACGTGTCCCAGAACCAGAGAAACGTCTTGTCATTCAAGCTTGTCAAGCTGATTATAACCATCTGAAGACTTGTCAAACTGACTGGAGGTATTCCTAATTTTTTCGAACTGATTGCCTGTATCACCATTCCTGACTGAGCCATCGGCAAAGCTGGCGTTTGTTTCACCCGCTTTTCGGAAAAACCTCAAGACTCCAAGACCACCGATAAAACAAACCGCTATGATAAGTACGGCAATGATTATACCTAACGGACCAGGTAATGGTGAAGTGCCCTGACCCGGATTTTGCACAGCCGGTAAAGAGCTGTTGGTATTATTTAGCCCTACTCCACCGCCAGTAATCGGGATGGCAGCCTGAGTAGACGTTGGAGTGGATGTTTGAGTTGAGGTGGGTGTTGAAGTAGATGTAGATGGAGGAGTTGATGTAGAAGTAGAAGTGGGCCTCGTTATAATAGCAGTGGGGTGATTTTTAGGACCCGGCTTGTCGCTACCTCCCCCCCCGGTATCAGGGCAAGGAATCATCATACCGTTCATGTCAGTACAATCATTGGTAAGCGCATAAACTTTTTGTGGAACCGGTAGATAGATCATTGCCACAAGAATGATCGCGAAAAAGAGGGTGAAGATGTTCCCGTGAATTTTCATTTTATTCTCCATCTGTTTACTAATAAAACAGCTGCCTTGTATAATCGAATAAGATAAATCCAGTCTATATAGTGTAATACGTAAATAGTGGCTTGGTTGGATGTCGATAACTCGCAGCAGCCCAAAGCCTATCCTCCTTTTGGGGGAACGAGAAAAAAAGCACAATAGAATATAATAATAAGGCCTTCATTATTTCATGGATAAAATGCCAACCTAGAGAGAGGAGAATGCATGAAACACCTACGATCTGTATTTTATTTAGCAATGGTGCTGTTGATGGCCCTGGCTGCCTGTGCTCCAAAACCCACGCCAACCGAAGCACCGCCAGCAGCTACAGAAATACCCACTCTCGTGCCGGCTCCGACTGAAGCTCCAGCTACTGCTACGTTAGTTCCAATCGTCCTGACTGGCCCGGAAATGAAAGTTGGTTCGACCTATCCCTACGTGGATGGAACTCTGCTCGTGGCTGTACCTGCGGGTCCTTTCACAATGGGCCACGGCGGATCGGACAACCCTGAACATACAGTATCCGTAAGCGACTTCTGGATCTACAGCACAAAGGTGACCAATCAACAATATTCCTTTTGTGTAAAATCCGGCCAATGCGCGCCACCTGACTTGAAGGATAACATCGCATATACAGACTTTGCGCGTTTGAATGACCCTGTCAGCGGCGTGAACTATGACCAATCAGCGGCTTACTGTTCGTTTGTGCATGGCCAGCTTTCGACCGAGGCTCAGTGGGAAAAAACTGCACGCGGCCCGAACGGTAATATTTATCCGTGGGGTAACAATGCTCCCATCTGCGACCTCCTGAATTTCAACAATTGTGTCGGGAAAACCACTAGTGTCATCAAATACCCTCAGGGTGCGAGCTTTTACTCCGCCTTGGATATGGAAGGCAACACCTTTGAATGGGTGGCGGATTGGTATGATGCGTTGTACTATAAATCCGGTAAAACCGATGATCCCTTGGGTCCGGATCACGGCACAGTACGTTCAGTGCGGTCAACGGGTTATAAAGCTAATGCTGATCAGGTAGCTGCATCCACGCGTTTCTTTGCCAACCCGAATGATCACCGGCGTGACCTGGGTTTCCGCTGCGTTGTAATTGACCCGACCTGGTTTGCGCCCCTCTGCAGTCAATTATCCTTTATGGGAACCGGGCCTGGAGGCGGCAGCGGTGGAAATGGGACCATTACAATCGACTGTCCCAAAGTATCGATCGATCAAAATCCGCTGAGTTGTGCGGATGGATGGACCCAGGTTAATGTACACGATTCCTACTCTCCAGATTCCAAAGCAGTAGTAACCTTACCGGGAGGATGTTCTCTCGACTCCGGAGGTCCAGCTCCCGATCACTTTGATCAGGGTTATAAATGCACAGGAGCGGGCCTTGCCAGCATCGACTCGACATGTAAACCACCCACCTCCAGCGGAAGTGCTCACTGTTCTCCGAACTATAACTACAATAGCGGAACAGGCGTTTGTGAATGGAATGGGACCGCCAGTATCGGCACCAATTGTCTGGCTGGTTTTACTTATAAC
>Ga0182027_10003109_pt1 | contig 26552 bp, 16 predicted proteins | sample 712E1DmetaG_FD_121300 | JGI IMG/M metagenome (GOLD analysis project Ga0182027, IMG submission 121300) | Permafrost microbial communities from Stordalen Mire, Sweden - 712E1D metaG (Illumina Assembly) | ecosystem: Environmental > Terrestrial > Soil > Wetlands > Permafrost | place: Sweden...
AATTTTTAATGTAAAACAGACATCTTCTTTGTTCAAACTTGACACATCTCCGAACAATTCTATATGTGAATCATATTTCTTGAATGTAAGTTTAATATTTAGATTGTTATCCGAATATTGTTTGATAAAACTATTCTCATTTTCTTGAACACTTTTATCCTGAAACTTTGTAAATGATTCTGATTTTACCGGTGAAAAGTATTTGGCAGAAACTTTAGTCTCTTTAATAATTTTCATCCAGTTATCGGTCTGAGCCTTTACTGAAGAGGCAACGATTAGGATAAAAATAACAGCAAGTGAAGTTTTCATTTTTATATTTCGCTAATTAAATTTGTACAATGAATTTCCTCGCCGCAGAGCAGCGAGGAATTGACCCTGCCTACCGGACAGGCAGGCTTAAAAACCGCCTTAGGCGGATTAAATCCAATTAAGTAATTTTTAAAGTCTTTTCCACTTTTGGCGAACCGATTACGATGAAAGTGTAAAAGTTCCATACATCTACAACTATATTGTTTTGCAGCTACCCATTGTTTTGAATGTTTACATAGTGCGCTACAAATGAATTTATTTAAGATATAATAATTTTTTTGTTTGAATAAATTCGCCTGCCTGTATTCTATAAAAATAAACTCCGCTTACTAATTTAGCTGCATTAAATTCAACACTATAATTTCCAGCAGGTTTATTTTCATTAACTAATTTCGATACTTCCCTTCCCAATAAATCATAAACTTTTATTGTTACAAATCCCGTTTTAGGAACCGAGAAGTTAATTATTGTAGTAGGATTGAAAGGATTAGGATAATTCTGGGAAAGTTCAAACTCAACAGGGACAGTCGAATTAATTTTTTCAACACTGCTTGCTCCATTGATAATATAGTTACACATATCTTCGAAATAGGAAGGCAAAGTATCCCACGGATTTCCACCTGTATCGTCGGTCAAATAAATCCAGCCGACATTTAATGAAACGGCTTTGTTTAATCTTGACGGATAAATCTTTGAAGCAGTGTTATATGGGAGTACATAAAAATTATCCGCAGAATAATTCTTGCACCATGAAGCAGGAGTCCATGTATCGAAGCCCGTATTTGATTCAAAAACACAAATCACATCTGAAACACGTGCGCCATTATAAATCAGGTATGTGTTAAGCGTATTTGTTCCAGGATTCGATACAATCAGTGCAGAAGTATTTTTTTGCTTTACATAATTATATAAAGTAAGGTAATAAGTTTCCTTTCCGGTTGAATTGGCCTGACCATCAAAAAAGATACCGTCTAAAGAAGAGTAAAAGGAAAACCATCTATCTATATCCGCCTTGGCAGTAGCTAATGGTACTGTTCCGTAGTTTGTCCAAACGTATCCTATTACCTTCCCGTGATTAAGGTGCATGTTATTAATTACAACGGCATATGTAGTATCGTAACTGGGACCCGGACCATTTGCTTTGTTAGCTATTGCATAAAGACGATCCGGCATTTTTGCAGCCTGTACTTCTAAACGATTCCAATAGTTGGATTCTGAAGGGTCAAAATAAGCAGGCACTAAAACTTTCATGTTAAGTGAACTTGTAGTTAGAGCACTCCGGGTATTTGATAAATCACTAATATTTCCCGAAGCAAATATTATTGTAAACTGCACTGACAAAAAAACTGCAGCAGTTATATTCCTTATTGATTTCATTTCTTTCATAATAATTTCTCATATAGTTATATAATCCGGATTTGCAAATACTTGGATTGGTCGTAATCATTCAGATTCAACAAATTATTCATATAATTCACTAATTATTTGAATCGGGAGTGCGTGAGATAATAAATAATCTTCAGCTTCCTTAGACCATATATTTTTAGTCTTATTAATTATTAAAAAAAGCTCTTTAAATAGAGGATCGGTTTTACCCTTATCTTCAAAATCTTCAAGCGAAGTCAGCGGTAAAGAAATTCCGGTATAAATTAATTTCTTCCCTCCGGGAATGTTAGGAAGATTTAGAATTGATTCTGAAGTTGCGTCTAAACCCCCGATATGCGTTATCATTATTGCCGGATTAATAACTCCTCTGCCGATTAAATCTAACGCATCAAGCATATCATCTGTAGAAGAACCGACTGCACCTAGAACATGATGACCATAGTAATGAACATTATAAAAATTAAATGCGGCCATGAAATTTTGGTTGGTAGGACCTGTAAAAAAGTTTAGACACCCGTCAAATCCAAGAATTTTAGAAGCTTGCTCTACAACAGCTGCACTGGGAACCATAACAAATACATCAGAGAAACCTTTATTACTGCTTAAATCCATCAACTCTTGAACTGCATTTTTATTGCCTGCATTAACATAAATTAATTTAACCCCTTTTTGAGCTGCTTCAGCAGGTGGAAATAATACGGCAGCACGATCGAGTTTTTTTTGATCTATGTCGGTCAATACAAGAAGACCTGGTTTTCTTTCACCATTTAATAATAAATCTAAAAATTCAAGTCCCATAGGACCGGCGCCGCCAAGAATAGCCAGGTTACCATCATTTTTTATCCCCATTTCATGTTCGTGATTCTTCGGCTTTACATGGTACTGGGACTTTAAAGCGCACAATATACAGGCTACCGGTTCTGAAAGTGATGCTTTAAAAAACGAATCTCCTGAATACGGAATAAGACAATTCATTTCGATAACATCGGACGGAATTATAATCTTAGTAGCATCTCCTCCGGTATATTGATAAGAATAACCGACAGCTTCACTTTCTTTTCCGGGATAATTTACTGCAGGCTGAATACTATACTTCATACCTACTTGAAACTTATCCTTTAACTTTTCACCAACTTTTAAAATTGTACCGCATTGTTCATGTCCAATAATTATCGGTTTTTCTGCTATATCTTTAGTAACCCTTTTATGATCCGCGCCTTGAATAACAGCTTTATAATCCGACATACAGATACTGTTGGTTGTTACATCGGCAAGAATTTCATCATCTTTTATTTCCGGCAATTCAAATGTTTCAAGCCGTAAATCACTTTTACCGTACAATCTTAATGCAGTAGTTTTCATAATTAATTCTCTTTTCTATTAAAACTCATTGCCTTGAAGCAGTAAGTATTTATAATCCAGTTTATTTTTCCTTCACTGTAACGACAAGCCTGCCTAATACAGATTTTTTCACTTCAACTTGAGAATAGGAAAGTTCATTGCGGGTTTATATTAATTTAAAACCTCATTTTGTTTATCATATACCTTTTCTATTCCGTCTTTGCATTTCACCTAATGTTTGAACGGTTGTTACCTTGTGACCGGTTAAAGGATACATACGTTCGTGGATTGCATCTATAAGCCATTCTTTTTGTGGGAAAAACATTTCTTCCATTTCAGCTCCGGGAGTAATCCAGTTTCTTGCACCAATCACAACAGGCGGTGCATCTAAATAATCAAATGCTAATTGAGTCACCTGATTAGCAAGTGTATTTAAGAATGATCCGCGTTCAACTGCGTCGGAAGTTAGCAGAATATTTCCAGTCTTTTTAACTGATTCAATAATCTTATCATAATTAAGCGGATTAATAAAACGGGCATCTATAACTTCTGCACTTAACTTATGTTCTTTTTCAAGAACATCTGCTGCATCCATAGCAGTGTATAATGCAGAACCAACTGTTACGATAGTTAAATCTTTCCCAATTCTTCTAACTGCGGGTTCTCCTTCTTCAATTTCATAATAACCTTCAGGGACACCGCTTTTTACGAACATTTCTCCTATATCGTACAGTCGTTGACTTTCAAGAAAGATTACAGGATCACTGCCGCTTAGAGCTAAATTAAGCATTCCTTTTGCATCATATGGAGTAGCCGGAAACATCACTTTTAATCCCGGAACATGAGCTACCATTGCTGTCCAATCCTGAGAATGCTGAGCTCCGTATTTACTACCTATAGAAATACGCAAAACAAGAGGCATCTTAAGTACGCCTGCCGACATTGATTGCCACTTGGACATTTGATTAAATACTTCATCTCCAGCACGGCCTAAAAAATCACAATACATTAATTCGGCAAGCACTCTTCCACCGCACATTGCATATCCAACTGCAGAACCTACAATTGAACCTTCAGAAATCGGTGAATTAAATAACCGATGATAAGGAAGCGCTTCTGTTAATCCTCGATATACAGCAAATGCTCCTCCCCAGTCTCTATTTTCTTCGCCGTAAATAACTAAAGTAGGATCTATATAAGCCCTATGTATAACAGCTTCAAATAATCCGTCTCTGTAAGAATATATTTTTGCCTTAGAAAAGGGTTTTCCATTTTCATCCAACGCATATCTTTCTTTTTTAGCCAAAGATTTAACCCTTGGATTTTCTTCTATAGGTATTAGTACTTCCGGTTCTCTATTATCAAACTTTTTAATCTTCTTATTTGAAAACATGAAGTCCCCGATTAATTCCGACTGAAAACTAATTCTCGGGGAAATTGCAGGCGAAATGGCCAGTTGAAGAGTATTCTTGATGCTTTCGACCACAGAATCCTGCATAAAATCAAATTCAGCTTTTGTAATTAACTCGTTACTTATTAAATAATCACTATACTCAATTATAGGATCCTGACTGAGCCACATATTTAATTCTTCTTTTGTTCTGTATGATGCGGCATCAGACGGAGAATGCCCAGAGAATCGATATGTAATTGTATCAAGAAGAACAGGGCCTCTTCCTTTTTCCAGAATCTTTCTTTTTCTGTCTATTGAATCAGCAACAGCCAAAGGATTACTTCCATTTATACGCTCACTGTGCATCGCATCAGGATTAACCCCGGCTCCAATTCTTGCCAGGATGCCAAAACCCATAGTTTCACCAATTGTTTGTCCGCCCATACCGTAGAAATTATTAAAAAAGTTAAAAAGAATCGGAGGAGCACCGCCTATTTTTTTATCCCATAAAGTATTGTATTGATCCATAGAAGCTAGCATCATTGCTTCCCAGGTCGGACCGGTTGCAGAAGCTCCGTCTCCAACATTAGAAATAACTATTCCCGGTTTACGATTAATACGCTTAAATAGTGCCGCTCCGACAGCAATATCGGAAGAACCGCCAACGATTGCATTATTCGGCATGGATCCAAAAGGAGCAAAAAAAGCATGCATGGAACCGCCTAATCCCATGTGAAAGCCTGTTTCTTTAGCAAATATTTCGGACATTGTTCCGAATAAAACATAATATGTTGCTAATTCTTTGATGCTTTTCTTATGGAATGGTTCAAGAGCTTTTAATATTCTCCCACCCATATAAGAGTTCATCGTTTGTTCTAATTCTCTTTCACTAAGCTTATGGACTGCAGACAAACATTTACTTAATATTTCTCCATGACTTCTATGGGATCCGAAGATAAAATCATCTATGGTTAGATTTAATGACTGTCCTACGGCAGCAGCTTCCTGACCGATTGATAAATGCGCCGGTCCTTTATGATCATATTGAATGCCGTGATAAGAGCCTTCAATTTTAATATTATTTAGACATGTTTCAAATTGACGTATCAATAGCATATCGGTCAAAACTTGCTTTAGAGTTTCTTTTCCATATTTTTCAACTTCGAGTTTAAAATCGGATTTGTATTGATTTAGTATAATATCTTTTGATTTTAATATTCCATATTTTTTAACTACATCTGGATTAACATCAATAGTTCGTGGCACAACTAACTCCTTATTTTATTAAACAGATTTAATCCGCCGAAGGCGGTTTTTGATAAATTCCCCGCTACTTATAGCGAGAAGCTTCAATTCATTTCCCATATAGTATCTTTAATTATTTCAGAAACGGTAGGGTGCGGAAAGATTATATCCTTTATATCTTTTATTCTAAATTCATCTTCTATCATTGCAGCAACACCGTAAATAATTTCGGAATTAACACCACCGAAAAGAGTTACCCCCAGCAATAAATTTGTATTTGAGTCAACAATAACTTTACAAATTCCTTTTTCATTTCCATGTTCAGCAATAAATCTGCCATTTGCCCGCATTTGCAGAGTACCGACTTTAACTTTACGTCCTTCTTTATTTGCCTGATCTTCGGTTAAACCTACTCCGGAAAGTTCCGGATAACTGTAAACCACCCATGGTATTGCATTATATCTCATTCTATCGGTTTGACCGAAAATATTATTAACAGCAACTTCTCCCATCCGGTAAGCGGAATGGGCAAGTAAAGATTTTCCGGTTACATCTCCAACCGCATAAATATTCGGTATATTAGTTTGCATTTTATCATTTACATTAATTCCCTTTCTATCGAATTCAATTGTAATTTCTTCCAATCCCAAATTTTCGACATTGGGTTTTCTTCCAACAGCCATTAGAACCATTTCAGTCTGAATGCTATCTTCTTTGTCATCCTTAATAAAGCAAACCTTATTGTTGTCGACAGATATTACTTTTGCTCCTGTAATAAAGTTACATTGTTTAAATGATGAGCGAACTAATGCAGAGATATCTTTATCAAAATTTGTTAAAATTTCCGGAAGGAATTCAATTACTGTGACATTAATTCCCAGCAAACTAAAAAAGGATGCAAATTCAATTCCAATTACACCGCCGCCAATAATGGTTAAATTATTTGGTAAGTTATTAATTTCTAATATTTCATCACTACTCAACACATATGAGTTATCGGCACCCGGCACTGAGAGTTTAACAGGTGACGATCCTGTTGCAATTATTATATTTCCGGCTGAATACTCTTCATTATTTACTGAAATAACATTTCTTTTTACAAACTTAGCGACACCTGTAATTACATCAACATTGTGTCTTTTCATTTGATACTCGACGCCCTTTGTTAATGTAGATACTGCTTTAGCTTTCCATTCCATTGCTTTTTTTAAATCATATTCTACACCGGAGGCAGTAATTCCAAATTGCTGACTATTTTTGGCTGAGTAATAAATCTTTGCAGAGTTTAGAAGCGCTTTAGTAGGAATACAACCCCTATTTAAACACACACCTCCGAGTCTTTTATCTTTTTCAATTATTAATGTTTTTTTACCTTTAGCGCCGGCTCTTTCGGCAGCAAGATATCCGCCCGGACCGGAACCAATAACAATTAAATCATAATTTTTATCTGACATTCATATTCTCTCTAGTTATGCAATTATTAACACATCGATTGCCGCAATAGACTTTGCAAGACTCTGTAAAAAACGGGCACCGATTGCACCATCAATTACGCGATGGTCAATAGTAAGTGAAAAAGAAATGTGCGGTATAAACTCTATTCCATTTCCATTATTTACTGGTTTCAGCGCTATAGTATTCACACCAAGAATACAAGTCTGCGGCAAATTAAGAACTGGAGTAAAAGACTCAATTCCAAAATTTCCTAAATTGGATATTGTGAAGGTACCGCCATTCAATTCATCCGGATTAATCTTTCCGGAAAGCGATGAAGAAGCCAGACGCTTGGCTTCTGAACTAAGCTGAAGCAGATTTAATTTCTGTGCGTTTTTAATTACAGGAACCATTAAACCGCGCGGAGTATCGACAGCGAATCCAAGATGAATATTATTATGATATTCTATTTGATCTCCTTTAAGCAGACTATTCAATTCCGGATGTTCTAACAGTACCTTTACTACAGCGTAGTGAATTAAGTCGTTGATTGTAACAGATTGAAATTTTTCATGTATGGCACTATCCTTTAATTTAAATTTATTCCGTAATGCCAATAGAGATGTTGCATTCGCACTGCTATTAAGCGTCAATTGTGCCGAATTTTTAAGAGATTCAAGCATTCGTTCCGCAATAAGTTTTCTAATCCCTTTTAACGATACAATTTTTATGCTATCGTTTGTTGAAGAATTGTCAGAAGCTTTCTCATTAACTACTAAATCTGCAGTTAAAACTCTTCCTCCAATCCCACTTCCGGTATCCGGGCGAATATTTTTATCACTTAATAATTCTTTGGCGGCATGAGATAAAGGTTCGAAATTTTTATTTGCGCTTAATATATCACGTTCAACTATTCTTCCAAAAGGACCTGTACCTTTTACATTTTCCTTTTGTATGCCCAATTTATCAGCGGTATTTTTTGCTCTTGGTGAAATTCCACCCTTCATCGATAAATCAATTTCTTTCATAGGAGTTGTTTCGAGTTGCTTTGCAGTATTGATTTCGTATGCATGATTTTTTTCAGTATCCGGTAATTGGATTGCCTCTTCAGTTAATTGATTTTGGAATTGAGTACCTTCGGGTAAGAATGCACTGTAATTATCACCTTTATTTCCAATTACAGCTATATTAGTTAATACAGGAACTTCATCACCCGCATTAAAAAATATTGCAAGAAGAATTCCATTTTCGGGGGATTCAATTTCAAATACGGCTTTATCAGTTTCTATTTCACAAACGACTTCACCTTTTTTTACCTCTTCACCTTGCTTTTTTTTCCACTCAACAATAAGGCAGCTTTCAACTGTATTCCCTTGTTTTGGTAATAATATTGGCGTTATCATTAATTTCTCTAATTTTTATTTATTGTTATAAATTCATTTAAAAATTCATCTAATTCGGCACAAACAAGATTTAAGCATTCTTCTTCCTTGCCGTCATCAGTTTCATTTTTCCATATATGTTTTAAAATTGCTTTTACATTTTCGGTTTCCAAATCTTGAAAAGCATCCGGATATGAATAACCAATATCAATTTTATTATTTATTACATAGCATATTCCCCCTAATACAGCTTTTGCAAAAATCTTCGGATAAACATTTTCTTTTAATGCCTCTCTAATAGTTCCGAAAATACGGTCATCGTATCCAAGTTTTCTTAATGGGTCACGGCATATTCTCTGCACTTCATCCCGTAAATAAGGGTTAGTCATTCTTTCCAATAAATCAACTGCATAAAAATTGAATCCATCTTTGGTAAAAAGCGGATCGTTAAGATTTTCATACTTTTTCAATAAAAATTTGCCGCTCTCATTTATAAAAGCATCAAGCCCATATTGATAAAGTTGCGGATCATTTCTTAATTCACTCATAAAAGTATAACCACGAAGAGAAGCAAAAAATCCCAGCATTGAATGCACTGCATTATGTCCGAATAATTTTGCTTCCTCGAAGGGTAGTAAATCTTCTTTTTCCTGAAATACTTCAATTCCCCTTTTGAAATCAGTAAGTTCAATCTTTGATATAATTATATTATTAAATTCTTCAACTAAGACCGCCGTTTTACTATAGGGTGTCATCCAATCCAGTCCCAATTCTTCGACTGTCCCTTTGTCGAAAATTACTCCTCCCATTTTTCCAATAACAGTGTTGATTGTTTTGAATTGTTTTAGCTTACTGCCATCAGTATAATTTTTTATTTTTTCGAGAAGAATTTCGGCGGCATAGTTGTTATTTTCTGCCGTATATATGACTTGGGGTTTATGAGGGTTAAGATTTTCCGCCAGCAATCGCGCTATAGAATTTTTCCCGGCATCATAAAAATCAACACTTGGAAGAGCGGTTGCCATTTCATCTGCTTGACCGATCGCCGAGGAAATTGCTTGATAATCATTCGGATCGCCCGGGTTATAAATTTCAATATTCGTAATAAGAGTTTTGAAAATACCATTTCTGGTAGCAGTGTTAACTAATATTTTATTATCCGAATTTCTAACGGAATTAACTATATCCTGATTAACTTCAAAAATTACATATCTTTCAAAATTATTAGATTTAAAAGCTTCATATAGCATTAAACCGGTTTGTACTGCACCAAATCCAATTCCTAAAAATGTTTTTTTTCCTGAATACTGTCTCATTGAAATTTCTTTTCATTAATTTTAATTACCATTCATTTAATCCGCCTGCTTACCTTTCTGTAGGCAGGATTCAAATAACTAGCTGCTTAATACTATTTTACTTTCGACTATGAGTTTCATTGATTTTTCCATGCGCCGGGAAAAATGATTTTTGCATTTAATTTATAAATCTTGTCGATCACTGTTTTTGGTAGTTGAAGTCCTTTAAATTGTTTATCAGAAATACTCATTAAATCGTCTGTTGCAAGAAATCTCCAGTCACTAATCCATTTTTCATGAACATCCTGTTTGAAAGTTTCCTGTTTCATGTTAGGTTCTTGAAATGTATCAGTAGCATACATAACCCTGTCCTGATATTTAATAAAGAAATTTCTGACTTTATCTCTATCACTTATTGTTTGATATTGAGTATCTCCCATTCTTGCCGCAGTATCAACTACAGCTAACGGGAATCTGTCTAAAAATTTAGCAAGTACGTCAACGCTCCACTCAATACTGGCGAAATGAGCCCCTACAAAAACAATATCTTTATTTTTTTCAAGCATATTATCACGGGCTGAGATTTGATCTTCATATGATGGAAGTTCCGGATGTGTATACATATGATATTCGGAATGTTCTATGAAATAATCTCTATTATAAGCGACAACTATTTGGTCGATTGGCAACCAGCAATCTCTTGGTTCACCGAGGTGGCCCATTAACGGAACATTCTGTTTCTTTATATATGAAAAGATTGAATCAAATTTTGGATCATCTATCATTATCAGTTTACCTGATTTGTCTTTAAAATCCATCCCTATATTTTTCCAAACTTTAACAGCCACAGCTCCGCTTGCTAAAGTAGAATCAATAGTTTTTAGGACGGATTTTTCCCAACCTATGTCGTCCCAGTCATTCATAAGGAAGGTAGAAACAAATGCAAGTGTTTCGGGATATGCTTTCGACAAGTTAACGGCAATATCCAATTGTTCTTCTACCGGAGGGAAAGCAGGGTAGTCAACATTAATTGTAATCAATTTGAAATTATCTTTTTTTGCCTGTTCAATTAAAAATAATTCTTTAGTATTGATATGGAGATGCATATCAATTTTGTCAAGATTATTAAAATCTTCAAACGAGTAAAACTCATTTGATGTTTTTTTATTTTGATCTGTGCTCATTATGGTTCTCCTTGATTAAATATATATTCAAATAAATCGTATTAGTTAAAGCGATATTTTTCTTATACTTTGATAAACTTTCTTATATATCTCAAATCGATTAGTGTACCATTCAACGTTTTCACTTTGTGGAGATACTTTCGACACCGGTTTAACCCATTTAGAAATTAAACTTTGCACAGATTCTCCAGTATCAAAAGAGCAAGCCAATACTGCTGTTCCAAGACAGCCTGCGTCATTTATGTTAAGAGTTGTAATATTTTTGTTCATAACATCCGCTTTTAGTTGAGCCCAAATAGAAGATTTAGAACCGCCACCTACCAATCTTAATTCCTCAATTTTATATCCGGAATTTTCAAGAATTTCAAGATTAAGCCTCATCTCAAAAGCTACACCTTCTAATAGAGCCCGAAGTAAACTTCCTTTGTGGGTAGTTAATCTTAGTCCTAGAATTGCTCCTTTGGTTTGAGTATCGAAGTAAGGTGTTGCCGAAGGTGTAAAATATGGCAGGACTAATAATTCAGATGGTTTTTTATCCATGTTTCTTAGCAAATATTCATACGGATCAGCTTTGGTTTGGTTAGCTTCAAATATCTCGACTTGTCCAAATTCATCTCTATACCATTTTAATATGTTGCCGCCGGTTGTACTGAAAGCAACAGTTGTATATAAATTTTTAATCGCATAATTATATGTACATAAATTATTCTTACGTAATACTTCTGAAAAAATAGGTTTACTACTTACCGGAGTGATGCATTCAACAGTCCCGGTTGCAAGTATAGCAGTATTATCTTTCAATACTCCCGCGCCTAGCGCATTGCATGGTTGATCGTGTCCCCCGGTAACTACAAAAGCATCCTTGCTTAACCCTAGGAGATTTGTCATTTTTTCATTTAACCTTCCAACAGGGTAACCTGATGGCTGGGGTTGCGCTAATTGTTCTGCTGTTATTCCTAAATAATCCAGAATCTCTTTATTCCATTCTTTTCGTCTAACATCAAACATCATTGTACGCCCGGCAAGAGACCAAGGAATAATCGGTTTCAAACCAAGCCTGAATTGAAGTAAATCTTCAAAGCATAAGAAATAGCTGACTTTATCCCACAAATCCGGTTTATTCTTTTTAAACCAGAATAACTTAAACAAGGTAAACATCGGGTGTGCTGTGTGGCCGGTAATTTGATAAAGCTTTTCTTCCCCAATATCAGAAAGGCATTCTTTCATTAATGTTTGAGACCTCATGTCCGATGAGACCATGGCATTGCACAAATATTCACCATTTCTTCCTATAGCAGTGAATGCTTCACCCTGGCTTGAAATTCCAAATCCTTTAATTGAATTTCTCTCGACATTATTCGAACATTCTTTTATTACTTCTAAGCATTTATTAATAACTTCATTAGAATCTAATTCTGCTTTCCCATCATCAGAAAAAATAACATCATATTCTCGTTTGGCTGTATACAACTGCTTACCTGATTCATCAAACACAACAGCTTTACAACAGCTTGTTCCGATATCCATTCCCAAGTAATTCATATTAAGTTGCTCAATATTTACTTATTTTATAAATAATATATCCTGTCGGTATATTTAAATATACCAGAGCTTTAAATAACCGGTTATAATATCCTGTATCTTATCAAAAATAATTTTGTCACGATATGTGTTAGTAAAATAATTTACAGATGGTTTACTTTCTAAATCAACCTTATCTCCAAGAAGTCCCTCAGAATGCATTTTTTTTGCTTTTTCCGAACCGACAATTTTTGCAGAATTTTCAACCATGCTCTGAAATAGAACGGGCGAACTATCGCGTTCAAGCGCAGTCCAAATATTTACTTTACATATTCCGTCTTCAAATAATTTTGAAATATGATCTGAAGAAACAGAAGAAGAGCCATGTAAACATAAACATGTACCAATCTTGCTTCTGATTTTTCGAGCCAGATCACTATTATAATGCAATTTTGCTGAGCTGGCTCGATGTTCAGTCCCTAAATTTGCAACAATAATATCCGCACCCGTTTCATTATAATATTTTTCAACATTTTCGGGTGAAGCGAGGTCTTCCGCATTTTTTGTTATTTCATCGCAAGCGCCTTCAATAACTATTTTGCTTTTATTCTTTTCTACAAATGCAGCAGTTCTCATTATATTTTCATCTAAAGGTAATGTTGATGAATCATACATAATTGAAGAGAATTGTTCCATATCCCATCCCAAAAGTCCTGTAACATCATTCCATTGAATATGATCCAGATGTATTAACACTTTGAGATCTTTGTATGGTGAATATTCAGATGTAAGGATTTCAACATTTTTTAGAAACAATCTTAAACCGATTTCCCATTCCCGTGTATTTGTAAAATAAATTGATTGAGGACGATGTGAATAATTATTTGTAATTCCAATAATAATCGGTAAATCATTTTTCTCTATATTCATTCCATATTTTTTTACTGCTTCTAAAATTGCTTCAATGGTAACAAGATTTTCAGCATTAAAACAGGGTAACACCCATTTTCTCTCCCGGGCTTCAGCATACACATCCAATACATGATTTCTATCTAGAACTAATGCCATTTTATACTCACTTTTTTTTAATCCGCCGGAGGCGGTTGTATATTAATTAAGTATTTTTCCAAAATGCGAATTTAAATAGGTATTTCTATAACAAAACTATTTCTATTATTAATTATGCCATTACAAATATATTTCCCAATCAATCTCCCAGGATTTTTCTTTTCCGGGAGAAACTAAAAGATGTTTTCCTTCTTCATAGGTTTCGGATAACACGCTTGTCGAACCAGTAACAGGTTCAAAAGCACATTCATCTCTTCGTATTCCCTCTTCATCAGGATACCCTAAGTTGTTCCACCAAATTCCTATCGTACTATATAATTCCGAGGGAAAAACAATCCTTAGATTTATACCATTCTTATAATTCACCGTAATTTTATTATTATCAATATTTCGTAAATAAAGCATGTTAGCTGTGCCTTTAGGCTGGCCAAGCAAGTATTCTTTAACTGCTCCGGAGCCATGCAAATCCAATTTTCTTTCTAATGATTTATTTAAAACTGATTCAAAACCAGGCAGTTCAAAACCTTTTATTTCACTCAATTTCAATAGCGGATGTATTATATGCTGAAAAGGCAAATCAGTGTTTCCATTATTAAACACTTTGAATTTCCATTTAATACTTGAATCTAAGAATATCATTTCTCTGGTAAATATTAACGGTATCCCTTTGCTTTTTACAGTGAAAGTAAGATTATTTTGTCCTACTACTATATCCCATCCAAGCCAGCATAATTCACCATGATCGGGTATCTGCCAGTTTGTTCCGGGGAAGTTACAAGTTCCGCATGACGGGAAGCAATCGTCATAACCAAACACTGGTCGTTTCTCATATTCGCCGTAATCAGTTATTGGAGCACGGAAAGGTTCAGGTGCTTTTGTCATCAGATCGTAATTATCATAGCACAATCGATTTAACCTGGCGCCGTCTTCCGGAGTATACTCTACCAGCCAATGGCCGAATTTTGAGTTACTTTTCATAATTAGATTGAACTCCTCTTATTATAATATGTTTTGGAAAAACCACTTTACAATGCAATTGATTTTATCCCGGTTAATTCGCAAAATGCCAACAACTCATCATATAAATTTGCACCGTATCCTAAAACTGCATATTCATTATTCCATGATTCAACAAGTTTGTCCATATCATCACAGTGTACGTTAACAAAAGCATGCGGCCAAAATGGTATTCCGCACTCTTTCTGACGTTTTTCCAACTGATCTTTAGTCGGTTCAAAAACAGAACATCTAACGACTGCCATTTCAAATTGTCCATTGTTTCTTCCTAAACGAGCTAATACGCCTTCGCCTGATTTGCACGTCAGTTTTACCGATAAACCTCCGGCTTTTCCTTCTGTGGGAATTCCATGTTCAGCAAATCCGGCAGGTCCGACTTTTCCGGCAAGTGACGGAGGGCATGCGCCGTCTCCAATTATCTTTATTTCTTTATTTGCTTTGTCTATATGTTGTAAATCGCCGTAATAAATTCTGTCATTGCTTAAATCGGTAAGAAGTTTTACTGTCATTGCGGTGTTGAAATCACCGAGAGTGGATGTCCCGATCCCATCATTCAATATCATACTTTGAGCAAAACAAGTTGCGCTATACTCATCTCCCAGGCCGGGAAATGATTGAATTGTATAGAAATCCCAATTCTCTTTTTTTATTATCTTTTTAATTGCTATGTATATCCGGATGGAACGTTCGGAAACTTCATCTGCTGGTATTTCTTCTGTAAAAAACGGCTGTACTTCTTTACGAACGATTGCAAGTTCATCTTTGGTAACCTCTTTAGCGGTAGCTAAAAGTTCGCTTGTATCTCGCGAGTCAATATCAATACCAAAAAATTTCATCCATTGTGAAGGATCTGCCGCTCCACAAGTTTGTCCCATACCTCTTCCGCCAAATGTACCTATGGTACTCAAATTTAATATGTTCTTTTCATGGCTGGCTCTGCAATATGAAACTATTTTATTAATTTCTTCCGGATCATTATAATCACCATAAACAAACCGGTGCTTGATCCCAACTTCTTTAAGAGCTCCGTGCAATACTAAACCACCGACAGGTCTCCATCCCTGCGAACCGGGATTTGTCCAAATAATAATTCCTTTTCCTGTCATAGAAAAATCACGTATAGCTGCAATTAGATATGACGACCACACCCATGTGCCGGAAAATAAAATGACGGCATCTAAATCATCCATTTTTTTGAATTTTGAAAAGCAAGCCTTTGCTTCATCTTTTGTTGCAATTACTATCTCATGTTCAATTAGTTGCAATCCGGCTTTCTTCAATGTCTCTTTTGCCTGATTAATCAACTTTTCATTAATAAAGGGACTTCCCATTGGATCCTGAAGTCCGTCTTTATGAACTCCATATACAATAAATCCAACTTTAGATATGTTCATTGTTTTTTCCTTTTATTTTTAGTTATAAACTATTTTAGTTCCGCTTTAACAAGTAGATTTTTTTCAAAACTAATTTTTAGCTGTCCAATGGGCCCTTTAACCTCGCCAAGTATTTTATTATTTACATAATCAATCACTTTATAACTGCCTTCCTTTAACCCACGTAATTCAACATTACCATCAAAATGAGGTGCATAAAAAGAGTAATACATTTTATTAGACATTTGTATTGCATGTGTTTCAGGTATATCAAAGCCGATGTCATAAAGATTTCCCATATAGTTTCCGTAACTAAGATTATTTTCATTAAAAATATTTATCCACTTAGCCCACAATTTTTCTTTCTCTTTAGACAATAATATTCTATCACCGCTTTCATGAGGACCGCTAGGGTTATTTGGCCAAACAAATTTAGTTCCGATAACTGCACCTATACCCTGGGAAGATGCAAAATCATTTCCATTATCACTTAGTTCTACGTGATCTCCAAAAAAGACAACTTTATTGCCACTCAAGGCTCTTAATACTTTTCCTTTTAATCTAATCTGCCATGAATTTTGCGGATCTGATGCTACCGATTGATTCATATATGGCAATAAATAATAGGAATAGTTTGTACCGCATGGACATATTTCTATTACTGCATTTGGATTAATACTACGTGCAGTAGTATAAATATCCTTAAAAAATGCGGGTAATTGTTCAACAGATTCTTCCGGGCGATTATGATGATGCGTTTGATTATAACAGGGAGGTACAGTATTTAAATTATTGCCGTCAATTTTCAATCCATCGTATCCCCAATCCTTAAATGCCTTTGTTATAAATTCATGAACATGTTTTTTCACTTCTTCAGAAGCAGGGCAAAGGAAAAAAGATTTCCAATATTGTATGAACTCAGGAGATCCGTCTTTATTTAGCAACAAATCATCAGCACTATTTCTGAATAATTCACTTCGCGGATCAATCGACAACGGATTAATCCAGAGCTCGGCTTTTTCTCCAATACTATGTATACTGTCAACCAGTTTCTTCATATCCGAATCGCCGTTAGGAAACTTTGTTTTATCTAATGTATAATCACCCAATACGGTTTCCCATCCAAAATCCAATACTATCCATTTTAATCCCAATTCTTTTATTTTGGGGAAGGTGCCGTAAATTTCATCTAACTTGAATTTTTCGCCATAGCCCCAGCCGCACCAAATTGATTCATGAGCATCTTTAGGAGGATCATAAAATTTTATCCCCTGTTTTACCATGAATTTACTGTACTGGCTCAAGGGATGAAAACAATCACCCTCATGAACATCTACAAACGTTTTGAATGTTGTGAATGATTCCCCTGGCTCTAGAACAAGCTGGTTTGCATAACTAATAGACATGCTGACATATTTATTCGTCTTTACTGATACCGGAAAACTTACTATCTTCGGTAATAATTCGATATGACCAATTGCTATTCCGGTATCCTGCCTCCAAATATCCAATACAGGAGTCCCTCCGCCGTAATCAACCCAATTCATTCCTAAATAATTAGGTCTTGAAAAACCCGTTTTCAACGGCTGTATCCAATCATTTTCCCAACCATAAGAACCCGGCAGATAGGCCCAGAATAATGCTTTATTTTCAACGGGTTTAACAGATGGAAATTCATAATTATTATTTGTCCAGGAATTTATATTCAGATTTGATTTACCTATATTGGTATACCTTACTTGCATGACAAGCATTGCAGGAAAATCATTATAACTTTTTATTATAATCACTTTCGAAAGTTTTGCTGAGCTACCAGTAATTTCATATATCTTTCCCTGCCCAATAGAGTCTTCAAATACAGAAGACTTATACCCTTTTTGATTGAATATCTTGATATCCATGCCATCGGCGCTTAAAAATTCAGAAGAAGTAAAACCGGTTAATATTTTTTCTCGTCCGTTAATTTTGGAGATAATTCTGCTGTATAAACGGTTGTCAAATTCAATACTGATTTCTTTGCCTGATGCATTAATTATTTTATTGTTTCGAGCAATAACATTTGTACAAGTTAATTCAATAATTATAGTCAGGAATAAATAAAGCGATGTTATTATTTTATAAGAAAACATGATTTCAAAAATTTTACAATGAGTATTTTAATTAGTTATTTATTGCCATTTATTTTTCCAATCATCAAAAAGAATCTTATTTTTTACTAACCGGTATAAACTCTTATCAATCCACTAATAAATAAATTCAACATTTCTATATTCTGATTTTATGCCCTGCCAGAGCAAAGTATAAAATGAAAAGATAAGAAGGTAAACAAACCCAGTACGCATTTTGCATACCCGCCATATCTTTTATAAGGCCAAAAATAAGGGGGATAACAGCACCGCCGACTATACCCATAACTAATAGAGACGAACCGGTTTTTGTAAATTTTCCAAGATCGGCAATTGCCAATGGCCAAATAGCAGGCCACATTAACGAGTTTGCTAATCCTAATGCTGCTACAAACCAAATTGAGATATTTAACGGCATAAATACTATTAACAAAGAACTAATTATCCCCAACCACGAACAAATTTTAAGTGCAAGATTTTGTGTTATTAATTTTGGAATGAAAAACGCACCGCACAGATACCCTATTACCATAAACAAAACTGTATAACTTGTAAATACCTGAGGGTTAGGAAGAGAACTGCTGTTTGCGTAGTCAACAATTGTCGCGAGGGCTATTGCTTCTACACCCATGTAAAGAAACAAAGTAACTACACCTATCAATAAATGCGGGAATTGCATAATACTTGTTTTATTCGAAGCATAACTTGATGTTGCACTCTCAGAGGAATCACTTTCAACCTCGCCTTCTGCTTTTACTTCGGGAAGAGGTGCAAAATAAGATAATACTCCTAGAACAAGGAAAGTTCCAGAAATAAAATAAAACGGAATTATAATATCCGATAACCGGACATTACTCAAATCCAAGAAAATACTCAGAAAAATTGGGGCGATCGCCCATGCAGCCTTATTGCTAATACCCATCACGCAAATACGTTTTGCAGCACTTTCTTGTGGCCCAAGAATAGTAATGTAAGGATTGACTGCTGCCTGTAAAAGTGTGTTTCCCATTCCGCTTATAAAAGAAGCTAAAAGAAATAATAAGAAACTTTGATGTTGAGCCGACGGAACAAACATGAATAACCCTATGGCAAAAAAGAAAAACGAAGCCACCATACTTTTTTTATAACCGAATTTTTTTATTATTAATCCTGAAGGATAGCCAAAAAGTACAAATGCCGAATAGGCAGCCGCTAATACAAGGTAAGACTGAGCTGAAGATAATTGAAAAGCATTTTTTAAAAACGGTATTAGTAGCCCGTTTATACCAAGGGCAAACCCAATTACAAAAAACATTACAGCTATAATAAGAATCTGAACCAAAAAATTCTGTTTTTGAGTTGAAGATGTGTTCTTTTCCATAATTAATTCGCTATTAGTGATTTGATTGTCAATTGTTTTGCATTTTCAAATAAAGTTTCATTTAATCCTCACGTCTTAAACTACCGCTTTATCCAGGTTAGATACATTAAAGATCCTTTTAATGTATTTTATAACTTTTCATAAACGTGAATTCCTTTTGAATATTTGCCTCATATGGCTTTGCAGGCAGTATTTCGTTATCGTCAGTGAAGGAATCATTAATTTTTTTAGCGGATAATTCCTTGTCGCTAAATAACCATGTGCTGATATTTCCTTTCCCGTACTGTTTGAAATTAACCGAGTAATCTATATTGCTTGAACCGGGAGATAAAAAAGTTGATACCCAGAACCACTTCCCCTGTCCTTCTTCAACTATTAATTTTGTGCTAACTTCATTTACCTTAATAATAAAATCCGGTTTTAATTTATCCTGCATGATTTGATCCGATTCAAGCAAGAACGCGAATTTTGCATTCTTATATTGCCCGGGAACGTTAACTGTTAATTGTGAACCAAATTTCATCCCGTTATTCTTGACCGATACATCTTTTCCATATTTTATGTTTTCGGCTTTATCCCCAAATTGAATTTTGATTAACTCTTTTTTCCCGATTGATTTTATAGTTTTATTTTCACCGGGTATTCCGTATACTGACAAATTACCATTTTCAACAGAATACTTAACTCCTACAGGTAAATTTTTATTGATTTTTCCCGAAGGGATTAATTCTGCAGTTAAAACTTCGTAACCGCTCATATCAATTGACAAATACTGATTTAACCTGACGGGCTCCGGAAGAACCATATTATATGGATATATTATTTTAACATAATATTCTATTAAGGGATTTATGTCACCAAGGTCTGCTGTCAATTTAATTTTAGATTTGCTTTCTTCTATATTAGGATTTCTTAATACGAGAATTCCCTTATCTTTTGTTGCATGAAGATATCCGTATATTTCTCTTTTTAACGGATTACCAAGAATCATTTTTGTGTTCCCAAGAATTTCTTTATTTTCTTTTGCCCATTTAACTGAACAGGCAATGGCATTCCATTCAGCATCTGTGAGTAAATCAGGAGTAACATATAACTCCCACATCATTATCCCTCTTCCGAAATACATCATTACTTCATTACTGAAAGATTCTAAAGATTCATTTTCTCCGCCAAGAAGATTTAATCTTCCCTGTATTATTCCATGAGTCATCAAACTTGACATCGGGAACAGTAAATGCTGTTTTTGAAAGTTATCCCAGAGTACCGCATCTTTAAAGTTAATAGCTTTGTCTCTATCATTAATTGTCGGTACTTCTTCCGCATATCCGTAATCGGCGCCCTGCATCCAAATGCAATCGGCATTTTTTAACCACCATGGAGATAACCATGTACCTGAAGTTATATTCAGGAAAATATCCGGGTTTTCAGTTCTGACAGCATTCATCATCTCAAGATAAGTTGAAACAAATGCCTCTCTTGAATAAAGACCGGGTAAATGTCCGTGATTAATTTCGTTGCAGCTGAGTAAGAAACCATCCCACTTGAAATAACCTATATTATGATTCTTAGTATATTGACTCATTATATTTTTCATTGCCGCTTTATATTTAGTGCCAGCAAAACAGATAAATTCTCCTGTTGTTTCATAACCGTGGTCAAAAGCCCATTTTGTCCGTTGATCTCTATATTCATATCCGCCAAACGGCGAAGCCCATAAACCTAGCGAAGTATTCATTTTATTCAGGTTGTCAACTATCGTATTGAATTTCCCTGGAAATCTTGTTGAATCAATTCCCCATATACTATTCAAACTCTCCCATCCGTCATCAAGAATAAAACCATCGAGTTTAATTTTATATTTGGTAAAATACTTATCAAATAAACGTATTCTATCATTTACATTACGTTCATTCATAATGCTTACAGAATCTTTAACCAGTTCGGGGCGCCTTAAATCATACCATGAATTATATAATAGGAATGATCGTGTACCTTTAACTTTTATCTCGTCAACATATTTCATAAAGGTTTGTTCAAGTTTTGCATCAGAGTAAGAGACTCCGATGATAGATGCTTGACTTGAATAAATTTCTTTTGTTATTTTCTTCCCCAATAAATAACCGATCATTACTTTTCCCGAGTCAATAATATTTTCAGCAGTTGGAAACTCTACACCCAAAAAAATATCATTGTGAAAAACCGGTTGCCCGAATTGTCCGTGGGAAAAGTCTTTATTTTCGAATGTAAATGTTTCAAGATAAATTTTGTCTAAGAACTGCGCTCCGTCCGAAGAATCCGAAATTTCAATCCATTTCCGGATATATTTGTTTTTAGGATAGATATCGTAATTAACATTTACCTTAAAAGCAGTTATATCATGATTGAATTCATATTTTATTATTAACTCTTTGCCATCTTCCTTCAAATCATTGATTTTATATCCCTTAAAAAGAAAGTCATTGGCAGTTAAAATTACCGGAATCTCGCCGTTTTGAAGTTTTGAATATGCAGGCCCCAGACCTGAAAATATCAAACTCAAGGCAAATTCATCTGAATTTACCTTATAAGTTGTACCTGATAGTTTATTTATTATTTGAGTAGTCGCAGTTTTCTTCTGCTGAATTTCAATTACTCTTTCAATAAAATCATTCCCAATCGTTAATTTCTTATCATTAACTTTTATATATACTTCATTATTTGCAGAAATAATGGATATCCAGACAAAAAATAGTGTACAGAAATACTTAATCATTGATATATCCTATATTGGGTTCATCCATTTTTTTTAACTTTTCAAACGGCCATTCATTTTTAATTTTTGCCCACCATATAAAAACTATAATTCCTATGATTAACCATAATAGTCCAAGAATTATTGCAAATTTTCCTGAACTTAGAAAAATGAAACTGAATCCTAAAAATGCTATTAACGAAGGGATTGGATATAACCACATTTTATATGGTCGATTAGCATTCGGCCTGTTTTTTCTTAATAGGGTAAGTCCTATTATCTGTCCTAAAAATTGGATTAATATCCTGCTTGATAAAGCGGCGGCAATTATAAATTCTAAATTGAATAAGCTTGCTATACAAGTAATTGAGCCTATCAACAAAAGTGAATAATGAGGAAAATGTTTTGTGGGGTGAATAGCATTTAGCCATTTAAAAAAGAATCCGTCGCGAGCTGCCGCAAATGGTAACCGTGAATAACTCATCATCAAAGCATAAACCGATCCATATGCAGTAAGGACTACCAAAATTGTTATAACTATTGCAGGAGTGCTACCATAAAATTTGTAAAATAAATCAGAAATTACATGGGTAGATTGCTCTAAATCCTTCCATGGCATTACACCAAGAATCGAAAAATTCATTAATGCATATATTAATGTTACACCAACAGTTGACCAGAGAATAGCTCGCGGGAAAACATACCCCGGATTTTTAACTTCTTCTTCCATATAACATATATTGTAATAACCCATTAAGTCATACATAGCTATAAGTGTAGCACTTCCCAAGCCCATCAAAAAGCCCCAGGATATTGAAAACCATCCCTTTGGAAAGGCGAATGCATTTTCCGGATGAAAATGAGTTAATCCAACAAATATTGTAATACTTACGGTCAGCAGCATTATAGCCCATAATATAATAGTTATTGTTCCTACGAATTTTATCTTATTGTAGTGGAGAACTATAGTAAGCAGACCAATTGAAAATGATAATATTCGAATATGGGTAATAGTTAATGAAGGCCAAATAAATGATATATATTGTGTCATTCCAATAAATCCGGATGCAATCTCAAAGGGCCCGCTCAAAAGAAATGTCCAGATAAATAAAAATGAAATTAATTTGCCGAAATATTTTTTATATGCTTCTCTAAGGTAAACATATGATCCCCCTTCACCTTGAAGTGAAGTGCTTAATTCAGCCCAAACTTGTCCGTCTGAAATTGCAATAATCGCACCAAGAACCCAACCTAACATTGCCTGAGGACCGCCCATTGCAGATACTATAAGTGGAATCGTAATGAATGGGCCAATACCTACCATCGTTGCCATATTAGACGCTGTTGCGTGTAAAAGTCCAAGATTTCTATCTAATTTATTTATTTTCATCTAGCGTTGGTATGCTTTGCAAAGTTTATTTATTTGACTCGGATATTTTAATTACTAGTTATAAATTGCACTATTTAGTTTCTTAACATCTTTATAATTTACTCTTTTTAAATTTTTCAGTATTGTACGAATACTCATACTTATTTTCGTTCATACCTATTTGTTGTAACAATTTATTATTCTGTCCAATGAGGTTATTTGAAATATTCTCTGGTTGTTTATTATTTTACTCATTTGATGTCGGTTGGAGTTCATATGGGGTAGTTATTCCCATATGAACTTTCCTTCCGAGTTTATCATTTGGAGGTTATTAGAGTAATATCTTGCATTACTTCATAAGAACCATTTTCTTTGTGATTTGTTGATTACCTTGCATAAGTGTATAGAAATATATACCGCTGGCAAAGCTATTCATGTTTACATTGAATTCGTATGTTCCTGCATTTTGATATTCATTATTGAGTAATGTTTTTACAAGCTGACCCATTACATTATAAACTTTAAGACTTACATTACCTGTCTTTGCCAGACTAAATTTAATTTTTGTTGTTGGGTTAAATGGATTAGGATATGCATTTTCAAGTGCAAATTTTTCAGGTAATTGATTACTGGTTTTTGCTACAGCATCTATTGTACTATAGTTAATTTCGACAGGTCCGGTGAACCAAGTATAATCACCAATTGGTTTACCGTCTGTTGAGCCTGTTTTAATTGCGGCATTTGAGTATTTCATATCCTTTGATTCAGGTAAAGGCCATGCCGGAATCCAATTGCTACCAGATACAGTTTCAAGATGATAACCATAAATATCCGATTGAATTGAATTTCTTCTTATGTTTGCAAAATATTGGAATAGGCCAACACCGTTGCCAACATTATTATAATATATAGAATCAATTGAAGAACCAAATTGTGGATCAACTGTTGTAATATTTCCAGATTCTACTAATCCCGGCCAATGTGTCTTATCTGCAAACATTCCTGTTGTTCTTGTATCCATCCATACAGGTGTAACTACCGTATCTGCATGTGCTGTATCATCCCATGCTTTCCAGAAATCCGTAACTACCTTTGGCCAATAATTTAAGTTATTTTTAACTGTTATTTTTCGTTTTGCTTCAGCTGACCATGAATAAGTTTTTGTACCAATTCCTACCGTATCTGCCGGACTCCATTCTCCAACAAATGATACACCTAGCGTATCAAAATCGCAATTTGATCCGCGTGACTGAGATCTCATCTGATCCCAAAGTCCGGTATATTCTGTCATGTTAGAAGCACCATCCCAAACAGAATAGAAAATATTATTGTTCATAACCATATCTGTAGCCCAATAAACAAAAGTTGGATTCTTGAATGTTCCAATAACATTATTATGGCTAAAATCCATATAACTTACAGGATGAGCTGTAACCGTACCTAATGCATAAGAATTCATACAGAACATTGTATTATACTTCATGATAACTGAATCTGTAATTGCACCATTATTTTCATTTCGAACTGCTTCTCCCGACCATGCTTGTTGACCCTGGATTGCGTTTCTAAATCTGCAATTTGTTACTACTAGTTTTGTATAATTACCTATATAAGATATCATATTAGATGGAAAATCATCAAAGACTACCCGATCAACTATACATTTAATATGTTCACCGGTTATTCTAATCATATCACCTGCTCCATTGGCTGTTAGCTGACTAATTGTATTGTTAACAGCTCTTCCTGTTAGATAAAGATTTTTAAATAACACTGTTGAATTATTTCCAGTTAATTCAAAACCATAAAGAGATAATGATCCATCCTGAAGAACGCCGGGTTGTACACAAGGCGGGCGACCATCTTTTCCTAAAACTCCGATAATTGTAACACTACTTTTAATAAATGATGGGCCTAAAAAAATGTATGTTGTATCCAACGTAACAAGTTTATAAGCCTTATGTGCCTGTGACCCATTTAAAGTATCGCTATTAATCACCTGATCTAGTGATAATGCTCCACTTGCATTGACAATCAGCGTGTCGCCTGATGCTATTTTTTTACTTGAAGCAACTGTTTGACTTGGTAAACCAATAAATGCTACAAAAGCAAAAACTAGCAATATTGAAATTACTTTTTTCATGAAAGGACTCCTTTTTTGATTAGGTTAAATAAATACTATGTTTAATTGAATTAAATTTATTAGCATTAGTTCATTACTTTCATTTGATAAAAACACATTGTCATATGATTTAAATGTTCAGTCTAATTCCATATTTCAGTAGTGCTAAAAATTCAAACGAAGACCTAAATCAGCCATTAAACCGTAATCCTGTTCGGATAATGGGACCCCTCCACCTCCTTGGATTACGCTTACATCTTTTACTCCGTTTATATTATTAATATCTCCGTAAATTTGAATTCCAAACCATGGTAATCCTTGTTTGATTGCAATATCCCAACGAGTATAAGCGGAAGTGTTTGCCCGTAATTGCGGCCAGAAATTTGTTTGTGAAAAAATATTTGCCTGATACAGCATCGACAATCGTACTGATAAATCACGATAGTCATAACCAATAGATAAGTTAACTATATCATTGGGTTGATCTATTAAACGTGCCGTGTATGAAGTATCAATATAGTTAACAGATCGCCCGCTGGTTTTTACTAATGTATATGGATATTGAGCTTTTGAAAAGATATGTGTGTAGTTTGCGCTAAATACCAATCCCGACAATGGTTTAGGCAAATACCAGAAATGTGTTTGCCAATCTAGTTCTAGTCCATAGTTGTTAATCTTATATGGATCATTTACAAATGTATTTACTACATAAGTACCCGTTGGACTGGAAGTTCCTTGTTTGTTCGGTGGGAAATATGGAAGTGCTTGTTTACCTGCTACATAAAACTGCCATCCATAAATCAAATCTTTAATTTGTTTTAAGAATCCTCCAACAGTAAACAACCCAATTGTGTTGTCATAAAATGATATTGTTGCGTCAAAGTTCGCAGAACGCT
>Ga0182027_10003110_pt1 | contig 26552 bp, 25 predicted proteins | sample 712E1DmetaG_FD_121300 | JGI IMG/M metagenome (GOLD analysis project Ga0182027, IMG submission 121300) | Permafrost microbial communities from Stordalen Mire, Sweden - 712E1D metaG (Illumina Assembly) | ecosystem: Environmental > Terrestrial > Soil > Wetlands > Permafrost | place: Sweden...
CACGTCCTGTAATCTCAGTCTGGGTGCTATACCCATGCTCTTCATCTCGTCCAGCAGGAGCTTAAACGCGTAGCTCATCTCGACCGAGTAGATATCGGTTTCATTGCCACAGGAAAGACAGCGGGTCATGTTGCGTTTCCGGTCGAGCATCGCGACCATACCACAGTGCGCACAGACATATTCGTTCACCTTGTCCGACTCGTCCAGGAGACGCTCCTTGAGTGCCATGGCAGCGCCGTGGCCGATCATGACATCCCGCTCCATCTCACCGAACCGGAGACCGCCCTCACGGGCACGTCCTTCGGTCGGCTGGCGCGTTAAGACCTGCACCGGCCCGCGGGAGCGGGCGTGCATCTTGGACGATACCATGTGGTAGAGTTTCTGGTAATAGATGACACCGATATAGACATCAGCCTTAAAGACCTTGCCGGTGATGCCGTCGTACATGACTTCCCGGCCATTATGGGAGAAGCCGAGTTTCTTTAAAGAGGCGCGGATATCCGCTTCGCTCTCGCCACTGAAGGCAGTGCCGTTGATGCGCCGGCCTTCAAGGGAACCGACTTTGCCGCCGATCATCTCGAGCATATGCCCGATGGTCATCCGGCTCGGGATGGCGTGGGGGTTGATGACGAGATCGGGAGAGAGCCCGCTCTCGGTGAAGGGCATATCCTCCTGGTGGGCGATGAGACCAACAACACCCTTCTGCCCGTGGCGGGACGCAAACTTGTCGCCGACTTCAGGAATACGGAGATCACGGGTTCTGACCTTCACGAGGCGCGAACTGTTCTCGCCCTCGGTGATGATCACCGTATCTACGATACCATGCTCATTGCTCCGCATCGTAACGGAAGTGTCGCGGCGTTTCTCGACCGCGATCAGTTCCCCGGTAGGCTCCTCAAGGAACCGGGGCGGGGAGGTCTTTCCTATCAGGACATCCTTTTCCGCGACCACGGTCTCGGGGTTGATGACCCCGTCCTCGTCAAGGTTCTTGTAGGACTCGGCACCATGGGCACCGGCAACGTCCTCTTCGGGGACCTCGATCCGGTCGATCTGGCCACCGGGATAGCGGCGTTCCTCGCCTTCATAGGTCCTGAAGAAGTGAGACCGGCCAAGGCCGCGCTCGATAGAGGCCTTGTTGAAGATGAGCGCATCTTCGATATTGTAACCTTCGTAGGAGAGGATGGCGACAACGAAATTCTGGCCGGCGGGCCGGTCGTCTGAACCGATCAGTTCCGAGGTCTGGGTATGGGTGAGCGGTTTCTGTACATAGTGGAGCTGGTGGCCGCGGGTGTCGGGGCGGAGCTTCATGTTCGCTGCACCAAAACCGAGCGCCTGCTTGACCATCCCTGCGCCCATCGTGACACGCGGGCTGGCATTGTGCTCGGGGAACGGGACGTGGGCTGCACCGATACCAAGGATCAGGGAGGGATCAATCTCAAGGTGGGTGTGCTCGGGCGTCAGCTTCGAGAAGTCCATGGCTATGAGGAGGTCTTCTTCCTCTTCCGCATCGATAAACTCGATCAAGCCCCGCTGGACGAACGAATTTATGTCCACTTCCTTCTTCTCTAACCGGGCGAGATCTTCTTCGGTGATCAGCGGCTCGCCGTTCTTTAAAACAATGAGCGGGCGGCGGGCACGGCCCCGGTCGGTCAGGATAACAACATCGCCGTTATATTCCTTGTGCGAGACATTTACTTCCGGGGGTATCGTTCCCTGCCTGCGCATGGAGCGAATCGATGATACCAGTTCTTTCGGGTCATCGACAAGGCCGATGAGCGCCCCGTCGACAAAGACGCGTGATTTCTTGCTCATGATTCACCCCGGATATGTTCGACCCCGAGACTATGGAGAATCTGCAGGATCTCTTCCTCGTTATCGACACCTTTGCTGATCTCCACCATCTGGGCGAAGTTCTTGACAAGACCACAATTCGGCCCTTCGGGAGTTTCGCTCGGGCAGATCCGGCCCCACTGGGTCGGGTGCAGATCACGGGCCTCGAAATGGGGCTGTGACCGCGAGAGCGGCGAGATTACGCGGCGGAGATGAGAGAGCACGGCCATGTGATCGACACGGTCGAGGAGCTGGGAGACACCGGTCCGGCCGCCCACCCAGTTGCCGGTGGCGAGCGGGTGGAGGAGGCGTTCGGTCAGTACGTCGGCGCGGACGGCAGTCGCGATCGAGAGGTCGCGGTGGCGCATGCTGGCGCGCTCGAGCTGGTACTTGATATCCCGGGTGAGCCGGTTTAAGGAGATACGGAAGAGGTCCTCCATAAGATCGCCCGCAAGTTTCAGCCTCTTGTTCGAATAATGGTCCTTGTCATCGATCCTGCGCTTGTTCAGCACAAGATCGAAACAGGCCTCTGCCATGCGCCCGAGGAAGTGGGCTTTTGCAAGCCGGACGGAAAGAACAGCTTCTGAATAACCCTCTTCGCCTTCCTTGAGGTTGGCCGGCAACGCGTAGTTGAGGTGCGGCAGGAGATAGTTGTCGAGAACGAATTCCGCCCGTTTGCGCTGATAGTCCTTGGTCTGGTTGGGTGCCAGTTTCTTCCCCACATACATGACGCCGCCGTCAACCGAGTCGCATTCGCTCTCTTCGAGGTTCTGCATCATGAACGTCAGGATGTCCTCATCAGTCGAAACCGCGTTTACAACTTCCTGGTCATTGGTCATGCCCAGAGCACGCATCAGGTCCACGAATTTTAAATGGCCGGCTACGGACGGGAAGGATACCTCCAGGAGATTCTTCTTGTTCCGCTCCACGACAACCAGTGCACGGTACCCGCGGAACTGGGAGAACACCTTGGCAACGTAGATCCGCTCGTTATAGCGTTCGGTGAACTCGGTCATGATCTTGTTGGACGCAAGGTCCTCCAGGGTCATGAGCACGCGCTCGGTGCCATTGACAATAAAATATCCGCCGGCGTCAAACGCATCTTCCCCATGGGCGATCCGCTGCCCGTCGTCCATACCATAGAGGTTGCAGGCAAGCGACCCGACCATGATCGGGAGCTGCCCTATCGTGGTGACGATAGGATCCTGCCGGTCCTCGCCATGCACGAGTGTCAGGCCGAGCTGGATCGGTGCGGCATACGTGAGGTTGCGCAGCCGTGCCTCGGACGGGTATAACTCGCCCTGCGATCCGTCAGCTTCCCGGACCAGTGGCTTTTTTACCTCGATAGTCCCCAGTTCCACCCAGACGGCCTCGTTGTTCTTGCCCCGGTTCTCGATATCCGTCTCGATAACCCGCTGCTCGTTGACCACTTTCTGAAGATTATGTTTTAAGAAATAGTTGAAGGAGTCAAGCTGGTGGCGCGCAACGTGCTCCCGTGAAAAATATGCCTTCGATAAAATACTTCTGTCAATCAGACTGACCAACCCCGGAATTACTTCTTTGGTCTCTTGACCACGAGACGATATGCCTCGGCCCTGCCAGCCGTATGACTCGCCCGTATAATTCGTATTACATCATCGGCATTTGCGCCGATCTCTCTGACCGCTGGATCGTCATGGTAGATTTTTGGTAATTGTTCGGTAGTAATGTTGTAGCGCGAGAGAAGTTCAGACACTTCCTCGTCACTCATGATTTTATGATCGGGCACCATCACGTGCTCCAACACATTAAGTTTGGTGCTCAATGAAAAACCCCCTCCCGGATGAACAGATTTCCTCTCAGATGCATCACCGCAAAAAACCCACGATTTTCGTGGCAACGGGCCCGGAGGGATTTGAACCCCCGACCACCTGGTTAAAAGCCAGGCGCTCTACCGAACTGAGCTACGAACCCCGGAACTTATAAAGATGTACAGCATTATAACAATGCCAGAAAACTATTTAAACATTCTTACCGATCCAGCCGCCGGCACGGGATCTGAATTCATGTCCCGGGCAGTGAATTTCGTTGAGTTTACGGAGCCGCTGTTCACCGGCAGGGATCGTTGCCCCTGGCCTGCTGAAGGCGGACAGTTCGTCGGCGGGAACTTCCTTTCCCGGAAAATGCATTCCGCCGGATTTTTTCAGGACCACACGAAGGTTTTTTATCCGCTTCAATGCTCTTTCTAAGGACAGAATATTCTTCGATTGAATACGAATCAACACCCGCCTCGTCTGCCTGCAGTACCCCGGCTTAACAGTCTTGTACGATTTTCAGGAGCAACGGGTTGCCGGGAGATATTTTAGTTCCCGGATTTGGTTCCGGACATCTCTGCCTTGATCTGCTGGAGCCGGTTTTCCTGGAACTTGATGTTCACTTCCATACCTTTGATGGCGCGGGAGATCTCATCGCTGACGCGGATTTTTGCATCATTGAAATTATAGGTAGTCTCAAGAATCTTCACGAGGCGGCGGTTCACGTCAATACTCTTGCTTAAGCGGCCATACTCGGCAATAACCTCTGTATCGAACCCCGACTGCCGGGCAAGGTTCATATCGGATTTGATGGACTGGCGGCGGTTGAGCACATGCTCGACGGCATCGTAGAGTTCGCGGTGGGTGATCGGCTTTAAGACATAGTCCTCGATATAGATCCCATATTCCTGCGCTTCAGCCGGGGTGAGCTGCTTTGCCGTAAGCATCAGGACCGGGATATCCTTGGTTGCCGGGTCCTCCTTGATGTGCTGGAGGGTCTTCCAGCCGTCCATGGGTTCCATCATGATATCCAGAAGAATGAGATCGGGAGTCACGGTCTTTAAGATCTCCAGACATTCGTCCCCGCCATACGCGGCAACAGTACGGTAGCCTCCGCGTTCGAGCATGGTAACAAACACATCCACGATAAACGGGCTGTCATCCACGATTAATATAGTATACATCATAAAGCCTCTCCGATCGTATGCGCAACGGCAAGCATCTCTGCATGGACAGCGGCTGGATCTGCATTATCGCGTATGATTGCCGCGATAAGGAACTTTTCCCCGGCTCCCATGATAATGATGGAGGTGTCCTGCGCCCGGATCGTGACCGACAGCATAGACACGCTCTTGATGATGCTCCCCACTGATTCAGCAGAGGCAAGAATCGTGGCGGACAGAGCGCCAAACCACGGCTCATTCAGTTCGCGGTCGAAATATCTGCCGGAAATTATCCCGTCCCGGGATACAAGGGCACATGCTGCAACCCCGTCTATGGAACGAATCTTGTCGATAAACGCAGAAACCTTCTCCTTCAGCATCGTCTGCTTCCTGTCGCACTACCCTGTATAATTGATAATAACTGATAAAAGCATAAATACATATTGTTTTTTTGTTTCCCCGGAAAAAACCGGTTCTTCGGAAAGTCTGGCACCATTGCGGACAGAGAGCTGTTTTCTGGTTATGGGGGATACACCTGTGCAGCCATGCCATGCTCCTGCAGGGCTCGCCCGCGCAGTATCGAGCTGATACTATTTTAGGAGCGCTCTATGGCATTTGATGGATAGATGATGGTGGTGTCCGGCGGCATTATCGTAATCCGGCAGTTCGTCATCTGTCTGATGTACGTGCGGATACGGCAGCTGCTGGACGATATAGATTCCATCGAAGTCAAGATCAATATCACGGACACGGAACGGGAAAACGTGATCTCACGGGGCGAAGAGAAAAAAATCTGATTTTAATAAGTTCCCAAAAGGGTATCCTCTTTTTTCTATAACCCCCCTCTGGCTCCTCCGGGTGGTTTATCAGGTGGATGAAGATCGGGTTTCAGCCTCCCTTCACCTCTCCGGGATTTGATAACCCTCAGAACATGAGGGAGAGAAGAACCCCATCAGAATTTTACGAAGCGGGCTTGAGAAATCGAAGAATCCTTGCGGATCGGGGAGGTTTCCTGGAAACCTCGACGAAGAGAAGTGAGGATGAGAACCGAACTCCGGATGGAGGCCGGGCCGACCTTCGACCTTTTCTCCTGTCTCACCTCGCATCGGCGGGGTCCGGCAACAACAAGATACATAAATGATATCGTCCAATAGTAGGAGGACGGGGCCATAGGGTAGCCTGGCCATCCTAGGAGACTGGGGGTCTTCTGACCTGAGTTCAAATCTCAGTGGCCCCATTGTTTGTTTTTGTTGTATACCGGACCTGTACAGATTACCATGAAACTGACCGATACCTGCGTCGATTGCCTGTTGTCCCGTGTGGCTTTTGAATGCGAACTGGGATCGGCCGGCAGGGACTGTACAGACCGGACCGTTGCAGCCTGCTCGGAACTGCTCGAATCGATGCGGGGCACATCCCTGTTCCACCCTCAGATTGCAAGCGCCGTCCACCGCAAAGCCTGCGAGATGATAAAAAACCCCGATCCGTTCAGGGAACTCAAGGCCGCGGGAAACCACCAGGCAATGGATGTCTGCCGGCAGAGGCGGGGCCGGTTCGTGTCGTTCCATGACCTCGTGCTTGCGAGTGTCATCGGGAATACCTTCGATTATGCGGTGAAAGACCATGACGTTACCGGGGATTTTTCCCGGTTTTTTGAAGAGGAGTTCAGAAAGGGGCTTGACATCGATGATACCGCCCGTATTCTCGACCTCTCACACCGGGTGGTATATCTGACGGACAACTGCGGGGAGATCGTCTTCGACCGGCTGCTTGTCGGGTTCCTGAAAAACCACGGCTCCCATGTCACCGTCGCGGTACGTGACGCACCGATCCTCAACGATGCGACCATGGAAGACGCCCTTGCGTTCGGGTTCGACAAGGTTGCCGACTGCCTGACCACGACCGGCGGGGGTGCGGAGATCGGTCTCGACATGGATAAGATCCCCGCCGATCTTGCAAAGGCAATCGATGAATGCACCATCATCATAGCAAAAGGGATGGCCAATTACGAATCCTTAAGCGAGTACCGGAACCTTCCCCCGGTTGCGTACCTGATGTGCATCAAGTGCGAGATGATCGCGGAAGATGCCGGGATCGCACGCGGCTCGAAGATTGCGATGCTGCGGAAGTAACAAACGCAAAGACTCAAGGATGCAGGATACATACTAATCCGGTCGCGTGCCACGGTCTGCAAGAAAACCCCTTATTTTATTTCTCTTCCGAAAAAGTCCCATAGAATTTTAAGAGTGCACATAAAGAACAATTGATCATGGTACTTCTGGAAGGAATGACGCTCGGCTGGTTCCTCATCATCCTCGGGGCACTGCTGCTTCTGGTGGAAGTGCACAGTCCGGGATTTTTCGCTGCGGTTCCTGCAACGATCCTGATCATCTTCGGTATCCTGGTTCTCGTGGGGCTGGATATTTTCACGTATCCGTGGGGGATCATCATTGCAGTAATTGTTGCGATCGTTGCCTCCTGTGTCACGGTTACGGTGTATAGCAGGATGACGCCGAACAAGGTCCCGACTACCATCAGTCGCGACTCGCTTGTTGGTAAAGAAGGGCGGGTAACGAAGGAGATCGATCCCGATTCTATCAGGGGCAAGGTTATGATCGGTACGACCGAATGGAGTGCCCGGTCTGCAGGCCCGGGGATACCGGCCGGGGCAAAGGTACGTATTGTCGGTTCCCAGGGAGTACATATCGTTGTTGAAGAGGTAGCATAACATGGATTTATTTACTGTCTTGATCATTCTCATCCTGCTCTTCGTGATTTTTTATATCGCATCACGGAGCCTTGTAGTTATTGAACCGTACGAACAGGGGCTGCAGATCCGGCTCGGGCAGTATGTCGGGCGGATGAACCCCGGCCTTCGGCTGATCATCCCGTTCCTGACATCTGTCACAAAACTCGACCTGCGGACTACCGTTATGGAAGTCCCGAAACAGGAAGTTATCACGAAGGACAACTCCCCGACCAATGTCGACGCGATCGTCTATATCAAGGTGATCGACCCCGAGAAGGCTTATTTCGAGGTCGCCAATTACCGGCTGGCAACCGTTGCCCTTGCGCAGACAACCCTCCGCGGTATCATCGGCGATATGGAGCTCGATGAGGTCCTCTATAACCGGGACGTCATCAACACCAAACTCCGCGACATCCTCGACCGCGAAACCGACCAGTGGGGTGTGAAAGTCGAGCGGGTCGAGATCAAGGAAGTGGACCCGATCGAGGCGGTCAAAAACGCCATGACCGAGCAGACTGCCGCAGAACGTGCCCGGCGTGCGGCGATCCTCCGTGCAGACGGTGAGAAGCGTTCAGCCATTCTGAAGGCAGAAGGCCTCCGGCAAAGTATGATCCTCGAAGCGGAAGGCGAACGGCAGAGCAAGGTGCTCCGTGCCGAGGGGGAACGGCTCTCAAGGATCCTGCAGGCCCAGGGAGAGGCTCAAGGACTCCGTATTCTTTCCGTAGGAGCGGCACCGCTGGACAGGAAGGCAATTACCGTACTCTCGCTGGATGCGCTCAAAACCATGGCCGGCGGGCAGGCAACCAAGATCATCTTCCCGTTCGAGGTCTCCGAGCTGATCCGCCAGGGTGCAAAATTCCTCGGTGCAAAAGATGAGACCGCTGAAGAAGCAGCAGGACGGCCGGTCATGGATGACAGTATCCTGGGAGTGATCCCGAAACCGGAGACCGTCGACGCAATCCTCAAGGAGATCCAGGACGCGGTCCCGAAAGTCACGGAAGACGAGCTCAAGGACACCAGCAAGCGCAGGTTACCCCTCGACAAAGAAAAGGATGATCTGGTACCGGATCCAGCCGGAAACTAACCTTTTTCAGACATTTTTTTTTCCGTTTTCTCTCATTGCTGTTTTTCCGGCAGGGACCTGAATCGGGCAGCCGCCCATGTGGTGCCGGCTTGGCTTTTTTGAAATCCTCCGGGTTTCCTTTAGCTCCGCAGGATGGTTTTTACCTGATACGCGACAACACCGGGATAACGCATGAACCACTTAAACTTCAAGGACACCATCGCAGCCTCACCGTATATTTTCACTCTCGGAGTTGCCGGCGACAGCGGGTCGGGGAAAACTACGTTCACCCAGGGCGTCCGCGATATCTTCGGGAGCGACCTTGTCGCCACCATCACCCTTGACGATTACCACCGCCTTGACCGGGAAGGGCGTAAACGCGAGGGGCTGACAGCGCTCAATCCGGAGGCCAACCGGATCGACCGGCTCGAAAAGGACCTCGTCCTTCTCCGGAGCGGAGTGCCGATAGAGAAACCGGTCTATATCCACACCACGGGAACGTTCGACCCGCCGGTCATCTTCCGCCCGAAAAAGATCCTGATCCTGGAAGGGCTCCATACCCTTTTTACCCCTGCGCTGCGGAAATACCTGGATTTTACCCTCTTCGTGGATCCCGCACGGGAAGTGAAGTACGACTGGAAGCTCCGCCGGGACATGGCCAAACGCGGGTATTCGGAGGAAGCCGTGATGCAGGAGATCGCGGAACGCGAACCTGAATACGAGCGGTATATTTTACCCCAGAAGGAGTATGCAGATGCCATCATCGGCATCGGGTACTCGGCGTACGGGAAAACCCTCGGCACAGAGCGCAACGTCTACCGTGTCACGCTCTCACAGCAGCGCATGAAACGCACGATAGAAAATATCGACCTGTCGCTCGACCTGTATTCGATCCTTTCCTGCTCGGAGAGGAATTTTTCTCTTGAGTTCCTGACCTGTCAGCAGGACAGTCAGTGCATGGGGCAACTGATCATGGACGGTGAACTGAGTGAGCATGTTGTGAACAAGCTGGAGCACAGTATCGAAGAGCAGACCCGTGTCCACCCGATCTCGATCTTCCGGCACCGGCGCTATGTTACCGCCGGCGACCTGGCGCAGCTTATTCTCTGCTGGCGGATTATCCACCGGCGGATATTTGTGGAGCAGCAGGGATAGGGAAGACGATCATTTTCGGTAAATTTTAAAGAAACGCATGTATGTAAAACCGGACGGATTATTTACCGGGAGGTAATGTTCTTCGAAAACGGTAAAATTTTTAAAAAACGTGACGATGATAATCAACCATCTTATTACGCGAGGTCTCCCCGCTTCAGGGCCTCTTTGGGCATGGCGGGGCAGGAAGGTTTTCAATCATTTTTCTTTGAACAACCAGAGATCCGCCGCGGGGGGATCCCGTCGGGGGCGGCAGCGTTCATCGTATCTTCAGATATAACGTAAAACCCCTGGGGAATATGCCCGTAAGGAAAAATCCTCACGCGTTCAGTACCAGCGGCAATATCACCACAGCAAGGAGGACGGCAAGCATCACATAGCTGACCGCGCCGGAGACATAGGCGGAATATTTAAGCAGGCCTCTGCGGTCCATGATGCGGTCAACCCCTTCCCTGAGGATGTACCCCCCGTCCAGCGGCACCAGCGGCAGGGCATTGAAGGTTCCGACCACGAGATTGAACCACCCGCACCAGAAGAGGAACTGGATCACGGTCCAGTACTGCGGGAACGGGACCTGCCACATGATGGTGTCCACCGTATCGATCGTGAGAAGGCTGAACTGGCCCCACGACGAGGGGTCGATGAAACTGTAGATCGGGATGGCGAGCAGGATAATCAGGCCGACAGGTTCACGAAACAGGCCGAACTGTTCTTTCACCATCGGGGCATCATAATAGTTGACGCCCATGAAACCGCTTGTGTGGTTACCAGTACCTTTCGGCCATGACGTGAGTGTCATGGTATAGGTCGATGTCGTTCCTTTGCTTTCCGCAAGCAGGGTGACGGTATCCCCGGGCTTCGTTCTGTTGAGCAGGGTGGCGACATCGTCCCTGCTGCTGACGGGAACACCGTTCACTTCCTTAATGAGGATATTCGGGACCACACCGGCAGCGCTGGCTGGAGAGTCCTGGTAGACACCGTGAATCAGGGGTGCCGATAGCGGTACGGCGAACCCGAGCAGGAAGACCACCAGCGCAAAACAGGCAAGGCCCAAGAGGAGGTTGTTGGTGATGCCCGCCCCGAACATCCGCATCTTTTTTAAGCCCCTGGTCTTCTCCTGGTCTTCCTCATCGGGCTCGACGAACGCCCCGATGGGGATGACAGCCATGAGGATTCCCATGGACCTGACCCGGATCCCCTCCACCCGGCACAGGACCGCGTGGCCAAACTCGTGCACCACCATGGTGGCGAGGAGGCCGAGCCAGACGGCAAAGGTAAAGGGAATGAAATCGTTCACGCCCGGAATTGCAAGAACGTTCTTGAGATCATTTACCGCTGTCAGGGGCGGACGCTGGACTACAATATGCTGGATGGAAAAAAAGAGCATAATGGTCATGAGGGCCGAGACGATCACGACCATCGCGACACCGAGCGTGCCATAGGCACGGAGGAACGTGCTGAACCGGATCGAGCGATCGAAAAAACCGACCTTTTCCGTCTTTATGGCCATGAACGGACCGTAGAACGTTATATGCTCCGGCCAGAGCTTGTTTTTATAGATATAGTATGCGACCAGCGCATAGGCAGTCACCAGAATAACGATCGGGAGGATCCAATCCATCACATATTATGGCAGTCGGGGAATTATAAAGCCATGTTACCTTGCACCATACGAGCCTTTTCGCCGTCGGCAGATGCAGGGGGGTGGTCAGAAATCCAGGAGCGAAAGCTGGGCCTTCCGGGCAAGGATGTTACCAACCGTCTTCCAGCTCCTGCGGGCAATGGGTGGCGGTGACGGGTGCTCCCCGATATATCCGGTGAGCCACCGTATCGTGACCGGGTCCGAGGGGTACCCGCTGCCGATCTCGCCGTATTTTTTTGCCAGGCCGGCTATAGCCCGGTCGCGGACGACTTTTGCCACGATGCTTGCGGCGGAAACGACCAGGTACTTCTCGTCGGCATGGTGTTCGGACACGATCTCGCAGGGGCGGGAGAGGTGTGCCTTTACCATCTCGGCATAGCGGAAGCAGTTGACATCGCAGGCATCGACGATTGCGCGGGTGGGGGCGAGATTTGCGATGACCCGGGCATGGGCCCGGGCAACGCAGGCGTTCATGGTCATCTCATTACGGGTGGCGTCGATCTCCTGCGCGTCGATCATCACGGTGGCAACTTTGCACCGCCGGCGGATCAGCGGATACAGCCGTTCGCGTTCTTTTGGGGAAAGCTGTTTGGAATCTCTGACCCCGAGGTCTCCCAACCGTTCTTCCGAGGAGACACCGATCCCTGCCACTACCAGAGGGCCGAGCACCGATCCCTTCCCGGCCTCGTCAACGCCGCATATCACTGGAGAGAAGGTTGATGCGCAAATTATTTCAATGCCGGTGGTGGAAACCGGTACTCATGTACATCATCATCGTAGGGCTTGGCGGCATCGGGAAGAACCTCGCAAAACTGGCAGTCGAGCACGCCCACACCGTGGTCGTCATCGACCAGGATGAGGCACGGTGCAGCGAACTCCTGGAGCACTACGATGTGCTGGCCGTAACGGGGAATGCGACCGACAAGAGCGTGCTCGAGGAGGCCGGGATAGACCGTGCCGACGCGATGATCGCCACCACGAGCGACGACTCGGTCAACCTGATGACCTGCTGGCTGGCAAAAAAGTTCCGCGTCCCCAACGTTGTCGCGATCGTCAACCAGCCCACCCACTCGGACTTTTTCAAGGAAGTGGGCGTCCGTATTAGCGAGAACCCGGACGAACTGGTCGCCTCCCGCCTCTATTACTGGACACAGAACCCCCAGCTCCAGCAGCTCGCCTCGATACCGGGCGGCACCATCTTCGAGATCGTGGCAGAGGCCGGCGCCCCCATCGTGGACCATGAGATCCGCGAGCTCAAGGTCAAGGACTTCGTCTTCATCGCCATCCGCAGGACCGGCGGCGTTCTGATCATCCCGAGCGGCAACGTGAAGATCCAGCCGGGCGATATCTTCACGGTCTTCACGAAAAAAGAGGCCGAGGACGACTGCCTCCGGCTCCTCAACAAACAATTGAAAAAATCAGCGGAGTGAGGCCGCGAGCACGCCCAGCTCGAGCACCAGCTTCGGGTTGACCCGGATTATCTCTTTTATCAGGTTGATCGTGGAGAACTCTTTCATATTGATGTTCGAGACCGAGTGGATGATCTCGTTGAGCTTGGTATCGGGCAGTTTTATCACGTATTCCTTGATGAGGTAGTTGCGCTCGATACTTTTTCCCAGCTTTGACTCCCGCCAGCTCCGGTCGTACATCATGAGTGCTTTTCGGGAGACATCGCCCTTGCCGATGCAGACTGCCGCAACCTCTGCTGCGAGCCGGCCGGTATACATCGCGTTGTAGATGCCGCCGCCGGTGAGAGGGTCAACGACCCGGGCTGCGTCGCCGGTGATCAGGAGGCCGTCAGCGGCCGTATTGGCCAGCGGGCGGCAGACCGATACGCCGCCGGGGATATACTCGATGGTCTTGCCTTCCGGGAAGGTCTTTTTCACGAACCGGTCAAGGTAGTCCTTTGCCCGGTGACCTTCCCCGCTCTTCTTGCCGGAGATGCCGATACCCACATTTGCGGACCGTTTCCCTTTCGGGAATACCCACAGGTAGCCTTCCGGCGCAACTTCGTTGCCAAGATAAAAGACGGTGGATTGTTCATCGATGTCGATGTCGGTCATGACATACTGGACCGAACTCATGATCTCCCGGACCGGCACCGTGGTATCGATGCCGCACCACCGCGAGAACTTGGATTCCACGCCGTCAGCTGCAATGACGACATCGGCTCTCACGTCAGTGGTCTTCCCGGCATGCTCGATCTTTGCCCCTTTGACAGCACCGTCCTCCAGGATCGGGGCTGCCGCACGGGACTTGACCGTAACATCGCAGCCGGCTTCTGCCGCTTTCCAGACCAGCTCGCGGTCGAAGATCTTGCGGTCGAGGACATAGCCCACCTTGCTGCCTGCCATCTCGGACCCGAGTTTCATGACAAAACCATCGGGAGCAACGATGGTCGCGCCGGTCATCTCGGCCGAGATCCAGCGCGGGTCCGGGTCGATGAACTCGCAGAGGGCTTCCTTGCCGATGCCTTCCGCACAGCGGACAGGAGCGCCGATGGCCGGGCGCTTCTCGACGATCAGGGCAGACAGCCCTTTCTCCGCTGCGGTCTTTCCTGCCAGTGCACCGGCCGGGCCTCCGCCGATGACGAGCACGTCATACTTACTCTTCATCGACAACCTCCAGGGCTCCGAGAGGGCATACTTTTGCACAGACGCCACAGTTTGTGCAGTTCTTCTCAACGGACAGGTATGCGTCGATCAGTTCGAGGGCACCCTCGGGGCAGACTGAGACGCAGCATCCGCAATATCCACAAATATCGCGATGTACTTTGAGCATTGAGAGATCATGTTGGTCGTCATCTTCCATTAATATTTACGATTCGAAAAAACGTCAACCGCCACTGCGGCCGGCAGGATGCTCGGTGGGCCGGGAAATGTTCACGTACCGGTACGTATCATAGCTGCTCCGATAACAGAATTGATCTTCCGCCAGGAAATTCTTGTCACGAGTTACGCCCCGCCAGCCAGCTTCCTCGACAGATATCCCGGAAAATTTCCTGCCAAATTAAAATACCCGGGGATTTAGGTCAGCCTAAACATTTAATATTTAGGGAGGGCTAAATACCGGGTACAATGGCTTCAGAGCAGGTCGAGGAATATCTCGAAGCGATCTATGATCTCGAATCGCGGGACGGGTCAGCAAAGACAACAACGATAGCAAAATGCATGAAAGTCGCCCCGGCAAGCGTAACGGAGGTGCTGAAAAGTCTCTCGGACAAAGGGTTCGTCCAGTACGAACCATACCGGGGTGCGACGCTGACAGAAGAGGGAAAAAAGATCGCGGATACGATCAAGCGGAAGCACCGGCTCCTTGAAGTATTCCTGACCGATGTCGTCAAACTGAACCAGGAAAAGGTCCACGATCAGGCATGCCGGATGGAGCACACGATCTCCGAAGAGACCGAGGATGCACTCTGCCGGATGCTGGACGCGCCGGCACACTGCCCGCACGGCAGCCCGATTAGCCCCTGCAACAAAGGTGTGGGAAGCTGCGCCGAGTGCAACAGTGCAGGAAAAACCGATATGCCCGTTGCCATCCGGGATAAAAAGATCATTCCCATCACGGATCTCGATTTAGAACAGAAAAGCCGGATCGCGTTCATACGGGGGGACTGCAAAGTGGTCCAGCGCCTTTCCGACCTCGGGCTTACGCTGGGGACAACCGTTTCCCTCCTGAAAAAAACACCCATGGGAGGACCTGTGGAGATTCTGGTGAGAAGGACGAAACTTGCCATCGATCATGCGATCGCCGAGAATATCTTCATCGAATCGCCGGGGCCGGGTGAAACATGAGCGGGTGCAAGGAATGCAAAAGCTGCCCGGCCACCAGAGAATCCACCCTGAAAAATGCAGACTATACGATTGCCCTTGCCGGCAATGCCAATGTCGGCAAGAGCGTGATCTTCAACCAGCTGACCGGTGTTGACCAGATCATCGGCAACTGGCCGGGAAAGACCGTCGAGCGGGCGGAGGGACTCCTGCTCCATGCGGGCAAACGTATCCGGGTGATCGACCTGCCCGGCATCTACTCCTTCTCCACGTACTCGATGGAGGAACTGGTATCGCGGGATTTTATTGCGCTCGAACACCCGGATGCCGTGATCAACGTCATCGATGCCTCGGCACTGGAACGCAACCTCTTCTTTTCGATCCAGCTCCTGGAACTGGCACCCCCGATGATGATAGCGGTCAACCAGATCGATCTTGCTGAAAAGAAAGGAATTACCATCGATACGGGTAAACTCTCCACCCTGCTCGGCGTCCCGGTTGTCCCGACTGTTGCCATCCGGGGCAAGGGGATTCCTGCCCTGACAAACGCAATCACGGGTCTCATGCAGGGCCATACGGTTCCCCCGGTCCTCCGCTACGGAAAGGAAATAGAAGAGCGGATTGGAAAAATTATCTCCCTTTTAGGTATGGTAACGACCCGGTACCCCGTACGCTGGACCGCGATCAAACTGCTCGAACGCGATCCGGTCATCACGCAGATCGTGCGGGAACAGGACCCGGGCATTGTTGAAACTGCGGGGGTGCTCGCGGGAGAGATCGAGTCCATCCACGGGGAACCGGTCTGTGTTGTCATGAGCGCGGAGCGGTACCAGGTTGCAGACCGGATTGCGGCTGAAGTGATCAGCCTGCGTGCACCGGGGGAAGGTCCCCAGAAAAAGAGCCTGACCGACAAGCTCGACGCGGTTGCCCTCCACCCGGTCCTCGGGTACCTCGCGGTCATCGCCGTGATCGGAGGGCTGCTGGTCTGGACCTTCCTGGTTGGTGCACTGGTATCGGCATTCCTGAGCGGTTTCCTCTCGCAGTTCGAACAGTATAGGCCGGTGATCTCGGGGCCGCTCATGGACATCCTGTTGAACGGGGCATTTACCGGTTTTGTTGCGGGAATAACCCTTGTCGTCCCCTATGTCCTGCCGTTCTATCTCCTCCTTGCCGTCATGGAAGACTCAGGCTACCTCACCCGCATCTCGGTGATGCTCGACCGCGGCATGCACAAACTGGGGCTGCACGGAAAGGCGATCATTCCCCTGATTCTCGGGTACGGGTGCAATGTTCCTGCCATCTATTCGTGCCGGATCATGGAGACGCCGAAACAGAAGACCCTTGCCGCATTCCTGGTGACGCTTGTCCCCTGCACGGCACGGACCGTAGTGATTCTCGGCCTCGTTGCCGCGTTCGTCAACATCTGGTGGGCGCTCGCACTCTATGCATTCGATATTCTCCTGATCATCGTTGCCGGGAGGATTGCGTTCAAGACCATGCCGGGGGAGTCTGTCGGGCTGATCATGGAGATGCCGGATTACCATGTCCCGTCGCTTTCGGTCGTCCTGAAGCAGACATGGGCACGGACAAAATCGCTCATCTGGATCGTCTTTCCCGCATACATCATCGGGAGCGCAATAATCCAGGCATTCTATGCGGCCGGGCTTCTCACCCCGGTGAATGATCTGCTCGCCCCTGTTACCGTCCTCTGGCTCGGGCTTCCGGCCCTTGTCGGGATCACCCTCATCTTCGGGATCGTCCGCAAGGAGATGACGATCCTTACGCTCGCGGTGCTCTTCCACACAACCAATTTTGCAGCGATCATGTCCCCGGTCCAGCTGGTCGTCCTCGCACTGGTCTCGATGCTCTACATTCCCTGCATCTCGGTTATCCTTGTGCTGGGATCGGAGTTCGGCTGGAAGAAAGCACTTGCGATCTCTGCATCCGAGATCGTTATGGCAATCGCCGTGGGCGGGATAGCGTTCCGGCTCCTGAGCCTGGTGATGTAAAAGAAAACCCGGCTCGACAACGGTAATTCATACCATTTTTACCCGAGCGAAAACGTGCCATATTTCCCGCCGCCGCCCGGGTGGAGGATAACGGTTCCGTTCCGCAGGGCAGCAATTGCATCCGCAACCTTCGTATGAACGGTCCGGATCTCCGCAACCGGCACATCGATCAGCACGGCAATCTCATTACCGAAGGTACTGATGAAGGAAGAATAGATCGCCTTGCACTTCTTCGTGTTCGGCGATGATGCCCCTTCCATGGTCTGGATGATCTGGGCGAGCGGGAGGAGGTGGACGTACGGCGGGCGGGGCCGGGCCGTACCTCCTCCGGACAGCTCTTTCGCCCGATCGGATACTCCCTTCTTGATGATCCCGCCATCTGCCGGGCACCGCCACCCGTGCCGGATCGCATCGTTAAGCGAGTACTGCTCGTAGCAGCGGCTGCAGGCCGTGCGGTTGTACTTCCCTTCCTCGGGAAAGAACCCGGCGTTCATCTCCACGGCCCCGGTACGGATCGCTGCCAGTACATCCTTTGCCGTTGGGTTTTGGAGGCGGAGGCGGTTGAACTCCCGCCCCAGCTTGTCGGGATACGGGCTGTGGGCATCTGAATTGGTGAGGAAAGGGATGCAGTAAAGGTCGGGAATTGCCGCACCATAGGAACTGTCTGCCGAGAGGCCGAGCTCGAGGAAGTCGATCTTTGCGTTGCCGTAGCAGGCCGGGACGGAATCGAAATAGGCATACATCGCCGTCCACGGGGTGAAGGCATGGGCCGGGCCAATGATCGCCCCCACGTCATGGGCTGCATCTGCGATCTCCCCGCCGCTCAGGTAAACATGCGGCCGGCCGCTGGTCAAAAAGCTCTTGCAGGTTCCCGCAAGGAGGTCGCGGAGCTGGGAGAACTGGACAAAGTCTTCGGCGAGGATCACGTGGTGAACACGGTTTTTGTCCTCGATCTCGCCCTGCGGGACGATCACGATGCCGGCGTCGTTCTCAAGGAACGGTTTCCACCCGTTCTGCCAGTCCGGCTGGAGGGCATCGCCCGTACCGAGCACACGGATCCCCTTGGTCACGCACCCTTTGATCAGCTGTTCCGGCTTCATGAAGCGGGAAACCGCAATCGAGTACGGGGAATGGATGTGCAGGTCGGCCGTGGCGAGCATGGGTACGTACCGGATTGGATTTTGCGGGATATAAGACAAGGGATGGTTCAAAGACAGGTGATTTTTTTTACTCTGGAGAAACCCTCTTTTCAAGTAATGATCTCCCCCCTTGCGCCAACCCTGCCCCCCATGGGGGGCTCATGGCGAATTACGATTCCCCGGCATTACCTGAACGGGAAATTTCCCCACGATAACGTACAGTAATACGGCACAATCGCAATCAGGGGATGCCAGAGCGGCGGGGGCAGAGCCCCCGGGAGCAATATAATTAATATCAGATGATTTCTCCAGAGCAGTTTTTTTAAAACGATTGCCCGACCCGAAACCATTTTATCACCCAGCCCCTGAAACTCCGGTCATGGAGATTGTTCCGCAAATCCACCAGGTAGACGGGGTCAATGGCAACGCCTACGTTCTCATCCGCAACGGGCTTGTTGTCATCGATACGGGAATCCCGGGGAGCGGGAAGAAGATCCTGGCCTATATCCGGGATATTCTCCACCGCGAACCCCGGGAGATCACGACCGTCATCATCACCCATTACCATATCGACCATGCAGGCGGGGTCCGCGAGCTGAAGAAGGCGGCACCTGCCCTGAAAACCGCCATCCATGAAGCCGACGCCGGATATGTCTCGGGTCAGATCCCGCTCCCGCGGCACCCGGGCTTAAGAGGCCTTCTCCTGCGGGGGTTTACCACCCTGAAGCCTGCAACATTTACGCCGGATATCATCCTTAAGGAAGGCGACAGGATCGATAGCCTCACCTGCATCCATCTCCCCGGGCACACGCCCGGCAGCATCGGGCTTTTAGATGAGGCATCAAAAACGCTCTTTGCCGGCGATACGATCCGCTCGGACGGCACTTCCCTCTCTGAGGGCCCGGCCGGGTTCACGATGGACCTGCCCCGATCAAGGCAGTCCATCCGGAGGATCGCTTCGCTTGAATTCGACACCCTGCTCGTTGGCCACGGCAAACCGCTCCGGCCGGATGCTGCGGCCAAAGTAAGGGAGTTTGCCGGGACCCTGCCGGTACTGAAGTAAATTCGTGCAGACCGTGCCGGGTGCAGAATTCTCCCGTTTATTTTCCGGCCCCGGGAAAAACAAGGACTTCCGTCGGGGGCACTATGAGGGGAACAGGAAAACCGTGAACCGGTGACCGGGCCGGGATTTATTGACGGGGGATCTGCTCCTTTCGTAATATCCTTAACCTAGCCCGCCATATCCCGCTTACGGGATATGTGATGGCTGCAAGCAAGCAGGTGATAAAGTGGGGCGTGGACGTTTTCATGGGGATCACGCTCCTGTGCTGTGCTGTGACCGGGATCTTCAAGTTCACGCCCTTTATGCGGGCATCCGGGTTAACGGGTCTTGTCCTTCCCCTGGCGCTTATGAGCGATATCCATGACTGGACTGGGATTATCCTTTGTTTCCTTGTCGCCATTCACCTGTTCCTGAACCGCGCCTGGATCCTTTCGATGACGAAAAAAGTGCTTGCCGGGATACCGGATAAACCATAAAAAGGGGTTCCCTGCAACGGCTGGACACAACCATCAGAAGGAGTAAAAACTCTCGTTCAGGTCCCCGTTGTCTGAATATCCCCGCTGTTCCCAGTATCCCTGGTAGGTGGGATCATCGGTCAGCTCAATTTTCTCGATCCACTTGATCCACTTGTATCCCCATTTGTCTTCCGCCACCAGCTCGAAGGGATACCCCCGTTCGGCAGGAAGGGTGATGTTATTCATCCGGTAGGCCATGATGATATCCCGGTTCATCAGGTAGTCAAGCGGAAACGATGTGGTATACCCGTCGTATGCAGTAAATATCACGGTATTTGCACGGGGGTCCGGCCCTGCATGGCGGATGAGGTCCCTGACCTGGATGCCTTCCCACAGGATGGTTGCATCCCAGCCTTCGACACAATGGAGGGTGACCACCTTGGAATAATGGGGGTATTGTTCCAGGACTTCGCCGTAGGTATAGACGTCAGTCGTATTGGTCAGCCCGGTGACGGTGAGACGATACCCGGAACTGTTGACATACTGGGGACCTTTGATGGAATTTTCATGGAAGTCGTTGACCGACGAGAGGTCTTTTCCCTGGTACGACCTGACTTCGACCGCGGGGAGCGTTGCGGGTTCCCCGGATGGCGGGCCGGATCGGGGTGAGGGATTGCCGATAAGAAGGATGGCGACTCCCGCAACAATGATGCAGCCCGCTGCAATGATGAGGATCCATCCTGATTTCATCATCAGGTACCTGATTGTAGGACCTCATCAAGTACCGTAACGTACCAATGCGGGAAAAAAACCGGGATCGGGTTCCCGGCAGGGACCAGGCATGAGGAACACGCCGGATTTCCTCATTCCATATTCGTGAGCCGCCCCTTCAGTTCCGGTGCTCCCTCTTTTTTTGCTTCCATCAGGGCCGAGATGACCGCATCCGAGAACACCAGGGCAAGGGTCTCGAACAGCGTGCCCAGCGGGGCAAATGCGGACGCAACCGACCGGTACTGCCCGGTCATCTGCCGCACCTCAAACGTGGATGTGTCACCCCGGTAATACCCGGTGAGATCGCCGAGGTTCACCACGCAGTCTGCAATCCGGCTCATCGTCGAGTCCGGCGATGCGGTGATGAGACAGACACTTCCCCCAAGGTCACTCACCGTCCTGCAGATCGTTGCCATCGAGTGGGTCTCGCCCGATCCCGAGAAGACCACCAGAGCATCGCCCGGCTGCAGCGCCGGCGTGACCGTCTCCCCGACAACATACACATCAAAGCCCAGGTGCAATAGGCGCATGGCAAATGCCCTGGCAATGAGGCCGGACCGGCCTGCGCCGGCAACGTAGACCCGGTTTACCGCAAGCATCCGCTGGAAAAATGCGGATGTCTGGGCCTTGTCAAGCCCTGCGGTCGACCTCCGGATCGATTCCGCCATCTGTTCCATGAACACCGGGATATCGGAAAATTCTTCGGTCATTGTATCACTGGCATGTTTCGTACCGTCCGATATGAGAGTATCGGTGGGAAGGGTGCACCCCGGGTAGCCGGAGACTGCAGGAACAGAGGGGGTCTGGCGGTGTAGTTTGCTTTCTGCACCGGACCAGAAGCAATCCGGAATTATCTCCGGAAAAATCCACATTATTAAAACCGGAAAAACCGGTTTGGATCCAGAGTACACCATCCGACCCCCCATCCATCCCCTGGATTTTTTATGGGATCCTGCATATTTTTACGATATAAAATGCTGAATGACCTGCTGTTTTGGTGCAGGGGGGGTCGGAGGGGGAAAAATATGCCATGACCATTCCAGCCGGGGTTCCTGCCCCTATCCAAACGCTCTTCACCTTGCGGTACAACACCACCATCATAGTGATCCCATGATACAGGCACCCATGGTACAACCCGGCGATCCGGCACGGAACTTCTCGTTGAAAGACTCAGACGACAAGACCTTCGACCTCTACGAGCAGGCTCAAAAACGCGTGCTCCTCTCCTTCCACCCGCTCGCGTGGACGGATTTCTGCGCGGCCCAGATGGTATCGCTCGAGAAAAACCGCGACGTGCTCCATTCCCTGAACTGCGTGCCGGTCGGCATCAGCGTCGACTCCCGGCCCTGCAAGCAGGCATGGGCAAAGAGCCTGAATATCACGCACACCCCGCTCCTCTGCGATTTCTGGCCGCACGGGGCAGCAGCCATGAAGTACGGCATCTTCCGGGACGAGAACGGGTTCTCCGAGCGGGCCAATATCATCGTGGACGAAAACCAGAAGGTAATTTTCGTGAAGATCTACCCGGTGCATTCGGTGCCGGATATTAAGGAAGTTATTGCGTTTCTGGAAAAGACATAATTGCGAATGCAGCAGGAAGGAAACATAGTATTAAACATATTTTTTTCCCGCCGGTTTTAATTTCAACAGGGGAACGCTTCAGGACCTCCCGGGAGTGTCGAATCCCGCAGGGGTGAGACGGGGGAAGAACAGCTCTGTGGAAATCATTTGATATTAATTATGACGCGGGGCTCTGCCCCCGCCGCTATGGCATCCCCCGGTTGCGATTGTGTTATATTACCTGTATGCTATCGTGGAGAAATTTCCCGTTCAGGTAATGCCGGGGAATCGTAATTCGCCATGAGCCCCCCATGGGATGCAGGGTTGGCGCAAGGGGGGAGATCATCACTTGAAAAGAGGGTTTCTCCAGAGCAAAAAGATCCAGTGTTCCTCGATTCCTTGGGTGGTTCATCAGAATCTTATGGGTCACTTTTTAAAAGATAGGTTAAAGATTTTTCATGACCATACTATTACCTGCTTTATGGCGAATGACCCCGGGCTTTTTACCATCAAAGATGCACTATTTGATGGAAACCAGGATCCGGATCAGAATGCAATTGAATGCCCGGGATACGAACCACTCTCCTACCGTGATCTTCGGCTGCAGATTCTTTATGTTGTAAAAACCCTTAACGCAATGGGATTTCACCGCAATGACAGGATTGCTGTAATAACCCCTGCCGGCCCGGAAACGGCGGTCATTATCATCTCTGTTATGACAGGGTTTACCGTTATCCCGTTGAACCCGCAGAATAAGAAGCAGGAATACCAAATTTTTTTTTCACAGGTGAATATAAAAGCCGTTATTGTGCAGAGAGGTTATGAGACCGCGGCAACAGCAGTGGCAATATCAGGAAACATACCAATTATCGAGTTAATACCTCTCCATGAGAAAGCCGGAAAATTTAATCTGGAACCTCCGGCAACACGGGATCTAAAAGAGGCCGAATTTGCCACCCCATCTGATAATTCTTACATACTATTGACCTCAGGAACCACAGCCACGTCAAAAATCGTACCTGTTTCGCAGAAACAAACGTTCCTGATCAGGCAAAGACAAATAGATCAGTTAAAAATTACAAAGGGTGATCGGTGCCTCCATATCGTGCCGTACTATCACGGGATGGGAATCGGACTCCCTCTCATGTGTATATTGCTCGCTGGCGGAACGGTAATCTGTACAAAAGACTTTATTGCTCCTGATTTTTTCGAGTTATTGAAAACATTCCGGCCAACCCTCTTTGTCGCCTCACCTGCATTTTACCAGGCAATCCTTCGGGAAAGTAAGAAAGTGCCTCCGGCTGAATTGAAAAATAATTCATTGCGGCTTATCGTGACATCTTCCGCGTCACTCCCTCCCAGCGTATGCCACGAACTGGAGGCAGTATTGAAAGTCCCGGTGATAGAACACTTTGCCTCATCTGAAACTGGCAGCATATCCATAAATTTTCCTCCCAAACGCGGGTCGGTTGGTATGCCGTTTGTTGATTATCTTCATATCCTCGATGAAAACGGCACTTGCCTCGGGCCGTACCAACCGGGAGAAATTGTTGTTAAAGGAGAAACGGTTTTCAGCGGATATGAAGAGGCTCCTCTTGAAAACAAGGCTGCCTTTACTGACGGGTGGTTCAGGACCGGCGATATCGGGTATCTCGATGACGAGGGGTATCTCTTTCTTACCGGAAGGAAAAAAGAACTGATCAACAAGGGCGGGAGAAAGGTCGCTCCTGCAGAGATTGATGCCGTTCTGACATCTCATCCAGGAGTCAGGGATGCAATGGCATTCTGTATCCCGGATCCCATCCTCGGGGAGGATATCGCCGCAATGGTTGTGCCTGCCGGTGAACAGGTTACCGAAGCTGAACTGCGCACGTATCTTCTTGACCGGCTGGTCCCGTCCAATATCCCCCGAAGGATCTATTTTGTGGATGCAATACCGAAGAATTCCGCTGGCAAGCCCCTGCGATATGCCGGTACCGAGCGATATGGGGGATCAGGATCCCAGGGTTTCTGAATCCCTGTCGTTTTCTTCCTGACAGACAGGAAACAAAAATGAACGCATTGAATATTATTGCTCTATAGAAACCCTCAAATGATTCGGAACGCTCCTGGGGGCATGCAAGCATGCCCCCGCCGCTACGGCATCCCTACATTGCGATTGTGGCGTATTACCGGTTTAGAGAGATTAAAAAAACTGAAATGCGTCCCTGTCACAATGCGTCCAGTCCCCGAAGGGGACTGGGGGCGCAGGGGGGGGACTTCATTCCACGTGGACAGTCATTTCTCCAAAGCAAATATTATCAATTGACTGTGATATACATGCATTTTTCATGAAGAGCGAAGAGGCCCACGCGTGTACTTCTTCCCGGAAAATTTTTTTTAGCCGCCGGCATTCCGGTTTCATTTTCCCTGTTAACGATTATTTGTCGCATTCTGCAGTACGCCGTTGGCATAGGTGACATAGCTCATATCAAACAATTGATCGTCGTTTACATTCTGGGAGATTATTTTGTTTGCATACATCCAGTCTGTGTACTCCCGGACTGGTTGCCGTGACGGATTACCGTCAGCTGCAATCGGCCACCAGCAGCTCTGGTTCAGCAGATCCCGATCAAGGTGAGTATAATTCCCGATGATCCCAAGGTTCCGTTCCGTTTTCCCTTCGTTATATTGTTTCACACCCTGGAGGTAAGCTACCATAAACCGCCTGCCAAGATCCGGATCCTTATCAAGGATAGCGGGGCCATAGTACAGGGGTATAGGCCATCCGGGCACGAAATCCTGTCCCGGCACGAGCACGACTGCTGAGCCGCTGTTCTCGACCTGGGTGATATACGGTTCTGTGAGAAGCCCGGCATCAATTGCACCATTCTGAAATGCCGAGACGGTTGTCGGGAAATCCAAATCCACCGTCTCGACATCGTCTTTTGTAAGGTTACCCACAGCCAGGACACGGAAAAGATCGTAATCTGAATCACGCTCTGCGATCTTCCGGCCCTTCAGATCGGATACGTTCGTAACGATGCCCTTATCGAAGAGATCCTTACGCACCATAAAGGCATATACAATACAGGAACCCGAAGAAACACTCCCTTTATCGGCAACGATTCTGATATGTTCGCCTTTTAATACTGCGTTGAGCAACCCGGTTTTTAACGGTCCCGTGGATGCAGCGACGTCACCACTGACAAGGAGGGGGAGGGCTGCTGCAGAGCTCGTGGACTTTTCAAACTCCACGTCAATACCCTGCTTTGCAAAGAAGCCTTCATCTATGGCTATGTAGAGAGGCCCGTTCGAAGTAGTGGGTTGATACGCAACCTTGACTGTCGTCAAGGCCGTTGCCTGAGGTACCTGCTTTACCGGGGGTGCCTGAGATACACATGCCGAAACCATTACTCCACAGAAAAGTATTGCGATAAAGACATATTGCGCCAGCTTCACTGAAATCACTCTTGTCACATCTGATTTACCTGCAACTCATTTAAATCTGCATTTTTATCAATGCGTTTCCCGGTTCCGGTCCCACGGTGTGAGATGAACATATTGCCTGTTAAATCTTAAAAAAATTGCCGGAATGAAGGATTAAGTTATTAATTCGTTTTTTTAATCTGGTATTTATTATCTCATAACAGATTAACGACCCCCGGCACGGTAATTGATCGCCGCTGGGGGCGGGTCGAAAATCCTTTGTGAGAGAATGTTCCCCCGCCATTTCTGACTCCTTGTCGGGACTTGCTCGCCGCGGGGAAACCCGACGGCAGTGGAGAAAATTTTTATGAGAAAATCCCGGACTGCGGCAGGGCAATCCTTTCATGAACCGTTAAGATACCGGTTCATTCCAAAAAACGGGGATATTCAATCGTGTATTGATTGTCACCCGATATAGGTCAGTTCCTCGTCCTTTGGCTTCCCGTCCTCGACCATGCTCTCGATTACCTTCTCCATCTCGGCAGCCCGGTCATTGAGCTTTGTGAGATCGACCGGTATACCGGACAGCTTCGAGAGTACGGAAAGCACGCTTGCTGCCGCCATCGGGTCGACGATATACCCGCTCGTCTCGCCCATCAGGCAGACCGCATCGATACCCCGCTGGGCACTGAGGCCCAGCATCAGCCCGGCAGCCCCGATGATACCGCCGCCCGGCTCGTCGCGGTTGAACGTGACGCCCGCAGCCTCGATCTCCCCGCGGAGTTCCGCCCGGTTGATCGCCCCGAGTACCCGGGGCTCGTTCACGAGGTGGCCGACACCGAACCCGCCGAGCGTGTAGATGCGTTTTACTTTCAACTCCTCAGCGATCTCACAGTACTGGTCGGCAAGGATGTAGTGCCCCTCATTGGATGTGCTCTGGTGGTCGCCGACAAGGAACAGGATATCCTTCTCTTCCGTATGG
>Ga0182027_10003111_pt1 | contig 26551 bp, 23 predicted proteins | sample 712E1DmetaG_FD_121300 | JGI IMG/M metagenome (GOLD analysis project Ga0182027, IMG submission 121300) | Permafrost microbial communities from Stordalen Mire, Sweden - 712E1D metaG (Illumina Assembly) | ecosystem: Environmental > Terrestrial > Soil > Wetlands > Permafrost | place: Sweden...
AAATTTACAATCGTTCTCGGAAATATGATCTGTATCCTTTTCTCCAAGCAAATAACCGTCTCTTGCTTTCAATTCCGCATTTTTCGGCATTGTCTCAGCACTTTTATCGTACACTGCTTTCAATCGTTCACCGTAAATATCCTGCAATGCTTTTATTAATTCCGGTTTGATAAGATGCATTCCGATTGAATGCGTTTGAAGTACAATGGTGCCATTATAATAATCAATGATTAATCCCGGCATTCCATCTCCTTCTGCATGACATAAACGATAAACATTTGTGTGCGGATCATTAATTAATCCGAGCATTTCTCTCAATGCATAAGCCTTTTCAATTTTCGATTTCCAAAAATTATAATCCGGCTCAATCTGAGCAAAAGAAAAAATCCTGATGGCAATTGAGCCTGACTGATAATGGCCTGTAGCCAGGTACTCATCATGATTTGAAAATACTTCTACTACATCACCTTCGACTACTTCACCGTAGATTTTTTTTATCGCACCTGAGAAGACCCATGGATGAAATCGTCTGACAGCTGCATCTTTTCCTGAATTCAGGACTACTTTAACAAACTTACTCATATAAAATCTTAAGAATGGCAAAGTTAATTACTTTGATCATGCTGAAAGATTTTTTTTTGCAGCTATAAAAAAATTTCGTATTTTCGCTTTGTTTTTAACATCAATCCTAAAATCAAAACCATGAAAAGACTATTTATACTCCTTACTAGCTTTGGCTTAATCGGTTTAGTTGATGCCCAGATCACAGTGACGCATAATGATCTTCCACAAGCAGGAAAAATTTATGTGGTTAATATAGATACGACTCATCAGACTGCTATTACAAATGCCAGCTCTACTTCCCAGGTATGGAATTTCACTGCTCTCACAAGTGCTTACCCAAAGGTAGCTTCATATTCTCCTACAGCACCCTATCAATGCTATGCACCTTCTTTCCCGGGATCAAACTTATACACTTATGGGCCTGCTTTCATGTACAGCAATTTTTACGGTGGAGCACCAGTGTATATGACTGCTCAAATGGGATATATGTACTGGAAATCGGACACCTCAGGCTTTAGTATAGTTGGCTTCAGGAGCGATTATGGAAGAGGGCCAAAAAATACTGTTGAAAATCCACAGGAATTGTTGATGAAAACACCGGCTACTTATGGGGATTCCATAAATAATACTGCATGCTGGGTAGCTACATTGACACAAATCCCTCCGGATAATAAAGATACAAATTTTGTAAGTCATGTATATAAAACACTTCACGTGGACGCTTTTGGAACTCTTCAAACAGTATTAGGTACCTTTAATGTAATCCGTGTTCATGAAAAATTAATTAAGCGAGACAGTATTATAATTACTGCATATGGCTATCCTTGGTTTTCTATGGAACTTTCCAGGGACACTTTAAATAATTATTACTTCTGGACTAACGGCATTGGTTATCCCATTGCATCTGTTTTTGCAGATAAACATAATAATGTGTTGAGGACTGAATTTCTTACTGATACTTTTCCAGGATATAGTATAACTGGAAATGTGTTTAAATCAGATAGCATTACCCCTGTAACGCAAGGACAAGCTCATTTAATTGCAAAATCTCTCATTGATCATTTATTCGGAGTTCCGGAAACTGTTGAAATATCTAATGGCGGACACTTCCAGTTTGCCAACGTTGCCGGCGGAAATTTTCTTGTGCTGGCTGATGCTGATACCACATCTTATCCTCATTTAATTCCTACATATTATGGTGACAGTATTCACTGGCAGGATGCTCTTGCCGTGCAGGCTACCTGCGATACTAATGTATCCATAAATATGCGAACCGATTCAATGTATGTTTTCTCGTTAGGTAATAGCGAAATCCATGGAACAGTCTGGGTTGATACTACTGTCATGAAAAATGCCGTCCCTGAACGTGGACGCGGTGTAAAGATCACACTGGAGCAAAATCCCGGTGGTTCTGTATACAGACACACTTATACCGACGCTGGTGGAAATTTTTTATTCACAAATTTACCACTGGTTGATTTCACAATTGAAGTTGAAATAGCAGGATTGACACAAACTTCCACTTATAACTTGAATTTGAGTGCAGGGGATTCCATACTTCATTTCAAGGATTTCATCTATGATTCTACTTATGTAAAAACATTTTTGAATCCTGTAGGAATCACTGAAAACCAAGTAAACAATAGCTATACAATAAATATTTCACCAAACCCGTTTATTGATTTTGCCACAATTAATATCACAAGCCCTGCCAATGCTGAGAAAGATTATTCGTTCATCATTTACGATATTGTGGGAAAACAAATAATATCAATGAACAATATCCGGTCTGATCGCTTTGTCGTAAATAGAAATGGGTTAAGCCAGGGATTGTATATTTATGAAATCCGTAACAACAAAGAAATAATTAACACGGGGAAAATCATTGTTGAATAAAAACAGTTCCTGTTTCTTAGCTTGGTTGGTTTTGCCGGATAGAAAAGAAATTGGCAATTTATAAGAAATTTTAGTAGATAAAAAATCTACCAACTTCTGTAATCAGAGTTTAATACTCAATTTTATCTTCAGTACTTCGCCATAATTGAAAGACTTCAGCAGCTTCATCCTTCAATAACTGAACTGCTTTTATTTTGCGTGACTCACAGGGCAAATCGATTTCCTTATAAATAAATGAATCATCGAAACCTGCATCAGCGGCATCTTTTTTAGAACTGCCAAAAAATATTTTCTCCGGTCTTGCCCAATATATAGCTCCAAGGCACATGGGACATGGCTCGCAACTGGTATAGATTTCACAACCCGACAACTGAAATGAATTCAGGTTTTTACATGCATCACGAATAGCATTCACTTCTGCATGTGCAGAAGGATCATTATCTATAGTCACGCTGTTTGCGCCTTTTCCTATAATCACACCATCCTTCACTACTACTGCACCAAAAGGGCCACCGCCACTTTTAACATTCTCCATGGCAAGCCGAATAGCCTCATGCATAAAAATCTTTTGTTGTTCACTCATGATTATTAATGATTTCTAATACAAACCTACATAATTTTACAACCTGAAGTTAAAATTTATTTCAGAAAGGTAAATTATTCATAATTTAGTAACCGCTATTACATAACTTTATTATGCGTTTGAATCTGTACCTTGTTTTGATATTTCTGCTTCTTCTGTTTTGTTTTTCTTGCAAAACAAAACAAGTCGGAGTGAAGCCGGATATTGTACTTAAGATTCAGCAGACTGCAGGACACAATGCCACTTCCGTGGTATATAATCCTGACAAAAAAATGTATTATGCTGTGTTTGGAGGAAATGAATCATTCCCTCTTGAAGTTTTTGATGAAGAGGGAAAAACTCTTCGCAAAACTTCTGTAGGCTTTGATGCTAGAGGATTATGGTGGAACAGTAGTACAAAGCAAATCGAGGGAAATAGTTTTGCCAATCATGGCATCATGGCTGTTCAGCTGACAGATAAAGGATTTCCCAACGGAGTAAAGACAGTCATTAACAATAATGATCAGCCGGAAGATCAGTCATGCGGCGCTTTTGATCAGGAAAAAAACGAAATCATTTATCTTTATAAAGACACCATATACCGCTATAACCGAAGCAGCGGAAAGTACATTGACAAGTACGGTTTATCGGGTATATCTGTTAAATTTAACTGTATTAATAAAACTACCGTGATTTATACAGGAATATTAGCGAAAGAAATCGGGCTGCTTGATCATGAGAATAAAAAGATATATTTATTTGATAAATCCAGTGGCAACTTAACTACCAGCTTTGATCTTCCTTCCAATGCTCCAACATTCGAAATTTACCGGTTTGCTTTTGCCAATGATCATATATGGCTTTATAATAAAAACAAAAGAGCCTGGTACGGATATGTCATTTCTGTCAGGGAGCATTAGAAGCAGGCTGTCCTACAATGTTATTTATAGGATAATAGTATTTTACACCATTCACATGAAACTGAATGAGTGCGGCACATTTGACATCAGGGCATGGATTTTTCGAAATGACTTTTTTTTCTGAACCCAAATCAAGTCCATATATTTTATCTCTTTCACCGGGATAATAAACAGAACTTGTAAATTTAATACTATCACCTTTATGAATTTTTATCTCTTTTACAGAACCCACATATTTATTACAAGTTAAATACCTTGGATCATCAACAAACCATACTGTATCAAGGCAAATCTCCACATCCTTTTTAAAACGCACACAGAAAGTATAATTGGTTCCACTTCCCGATCCATATGCCCCACCACACCATGACTGGTATGTAGAATAATAAACATCAAAATATGACTTATCAACTTGAGCTGAAAGTAAGCTGCATAAAAGCAGCATGATGGTGAATAGTGATGATAGAAATTTTGTCGTTGTTTTCATTTATGGGCAAAGATTTACGGGTAAGCAATAGGGGCATGCTCTTCTATGTTTTTTACAGGATAATAATGTTTCACTCCATTCACACTAAACTGGATCAGGGCATCGCACGGCACGTCAAGAAATGGGTTTTTCATAGTAGCTTTTTTATCAGTAGCCTCATACGCTATTTTATCTCTTTCACCGGGATAATAAACAGAGCTGTTATAAACAGCAGTATCACCTTTTTGAACCTTTGTTTGACAATCAGTATTTTTATATTTTATACAGCTCATATAGTCGAACTTATTGTAAAACCATACAGTATCCATATGAATATTTGCATCCTTCTTAAATATGATGGCGAAAGTATATTTATCACCGCCGCCTGATCCATAGACACCGCCAGACCAGGACTGACTTGTCGAGTGATATACTTTAAAAAAAGTTGTATCCACCTGTGCAGAAAGCAGGCCGCAAAATAGCAGCATGATTACAAATAAAATAGGTCTCAATATAGAAATGAGTATTGATTGCTCGCCTCGCCCGCCTTGCTGCGAGGCAGGCTGAGCTGGCGAAGCGGGCGAAAATTGCTTTGTTGTTTTCATTTTTAATTGTATTTGAGAATTACACTATATAGATGTTTTCCCTTTAAAATTCCACAAACAATATTACAGATTCTATTGAACAAACATCACACTTCCTCCATCAAATAAAGGGCCATCACAAAGTTCAATAATTTCGTAATGAAGTTCTGATAATAAATTCCTCACTTTTTCTCCATCTGAAAAATGTTTCAGGTTTCCAATGATGAAAACTTTATTTTCACAAATACCACAGGCACCACCAAAAAATCCATGATCGAAACCAGGTAGCACAATAGAATCCGGTGAAATGTACAACACCTTACAATTCTTATCATTCAAGGCTTTGTGAATGCCTTTATCAGAATTAATAAAATGATTATTTTTCAATGGCAACAAATTACATCGCGTATATGCCTGCATAACTTGTATCATCTTTAGTTTTGAATTTTGTAATTGAATCACTTCATCAGCAATTTCATTATGATGAATCAGAAATTTATCGGTCACAACAGCATTATATCTGGCTGTTTCGGGATACTTTTTCCCAACAGAAAGCTTTCCCATTTTGAATTTGATCTTATGTTCCCTCAAAATTTTAATAAAAGTAATCGGAGTATTTGGAGCAACTATTAAATCATGTGGTGTCTGGCAAAAGAAAATATCCGGATGGCCGGAAATGGCATCATATACTATATCAGTAGTGAAAAATTCTACTAAGGTTCCATAGGCAGAAAGTTTTTTCTTTGCTTCAGAAGGTATCTTTATATCAATAAAAATCAACATGAAAGTTTCTTTGTTTTAATTTTTCATCACGAACAAAATATACTTTTTTATAAATTTTTTGCAGTTGTTTTTTATTTGCAGCATCATATCCGATAGCAAAATTATATTCTTCTGCTGAAACAGAAACGCGGATGCCACTCTTACCTGAGCTTTTCATGTAGGGCATTAATAAATCTCTCCAGATGGAAGTGATCACCAGTTCACGAAATGATACATGAAATGGCCCCGCTACAAGGTTCTCACCATTTATCAATCCTTCGGAAGGATGCAGCCCCACGCGCAAAATATTTACACCTGCATTTTCAAATAGCAAATAAACTTTTTTTGCTTGTTCTACTGCTTCGCTCGTTGTTAATGGCAAGTATTCTCCTCTAATAAACATTTTTTCCAGCTCAGTACCTTTGATCACCAGCAGAGGATAAATCCGGGTATTGTCAGCACCCAGCTCAATGATCTTCTTTGCAGTGAAATAATTTTTTTCAGGTGTATCACCTGGCAAACCAACCATCATCTGCAATCCAAGGCTGAACCCAAATAATTTTATCAAAGCAGATGCATCTATTATCTCTTTTGCTGTATGCCCTCTTCCACACTTTATCAATACTTCATCATCCAGAGATTGCGCACCGAGTTCAATGGTTTGTACATGATACTCTTTCAGTAAAGAAAGCCTTTCTTCATCAATATAATCAGGCCTCGTGGAAAGTCTTATCGAATGAATCTTTTTTTGCTGATAATATTCATCAGCAATCTGCAGATACTGTTTCTGCTGATGAAAAGGTATACCTGTGAAATTTCCTCCGAAGAAACCCACTTCAATTTGTGTTGCAGATGAAGGAATAGTCTGCAAATGTTTTTCGATGATGCCTCTTGTTTCATATGCATCAGGAGCTTTAACCGCACCCGAAATAAAACGCTGATTGCAATATATACATCGGTTAGGGCAGGCTGATTCAGGAATAAAAACCGGTATGATATAATGTGATTTCAATAATTGTAAATAGAAAAAATGCGAAAATGATCTTTAAGAAATATCAAAATAAAATATTTTTTATTTTATTAATTCGACACTTCCTTTCACATTCTTAGTGGTTCCATCTGAACAGGTATAATCAATAACACAAAAATAAGTTCCCGAAGAAACAAGAGTCCCATTGAATTTGCCGTCCCATCCTTCATCAACATTGTCCCATGTAAATAATTCCTGTCCCCATCTGTTGAAGATTTTTCCGCTGATACTTGCTATTGCAGTTCCTGTTATCCGGAAAATATCATTCACTCCATCACCGTCTGGTGTAAAAGCATTGGGAATAACTATCTCTGCACAATCATCATTTTCTTGTTGCACTGTGATTCTCACCGTATCAATTGCAGTGCAGCCATTGGCATCAGTAACTTCTAAAATATATGTTGTGGAAACAGAAGGTGTGGCAATCGGATTAAAACAATTTGTACAACTTAAACCATTGCTTGGAGACCATGAATAAGTAACACCACCACTTCCACTAAGTTGTGCACTACCACCTGCAATAATGGTAGTATCATTCCCTGCATTTGCAGTGGGTAATGGAAAAACACTGACCGCGACACTAGCTGTGTCGTAACATCCGCCTGTATTTGTGACAATGACAGTATATGTACCCATTGCAGATATTGTTGCACCGGTAATTGTCGGATTTTGTGCTGAACTTAAAAAACTGTTCGGCCCGCTCCAGTTGTATGTTGTACCACCGGATGAAGTCAAATTTAAAGCTTGCCCTTCGCATAAGGCACTGTTACTGGATGCCGTGGCAGTAGGGCTGGAATTTATTATTACAATTGCTTGAACAACGTCAGAACAACCGCCTGCGTTTGTAACTGTGACCGTATATGTTCCCGATGCAGTAAGCGTAGCACCTGGTATTGTCGGGTTTTGTGATGCACTTGAAAACCCGTTAGGGCCGCTCCAGCTGTATGTCGCACCACCGGATGAAGTTAAATGTAAGGTTTGCCCTTCGCATATAGCGCTATCGCCGGAAGCTGTTGCTGAAGGATTTGGATTTATAGTCACTACTGTCTGGACCACATCTGAACAACTGCTTGCGTTTGTAACCGTAACCGTATATGTGCCTGAAGCAGCAATTGTAGCGCCTGTAATTGTCGGGTTCTGTAATGAACTTGAAAAACCATTCGGACCGCTCCAAATATATGTGGTACCACCAGATGAAGTTAAATTTAAGTCCTGTCCTTCACAGATTGCACTATTGCTTGATGCATTTCCTGAAGGGTTTGCATTTATAACTACTGTTGTTTGAGCTGTCGATGAACAACCTCCTGCATCGGTAACCGTGACAATGTATGTACCAGCATCAGATAATGCCACGCCCGATATTGTTGGGTTTTGTGCTGTACTTGAATAACCGTTAGGGCCATTCCAACTGTATGTAACGCCACCTGATGATGTTAAATTTAAATTTTGTCCTTCGCATAAAGCACTGTTACTGGATGCCGTGGCAGTAGGATTTGTCACTGTAATGGTATGGGTCTGGGATATGCAGCAGGGACAATCTATGGTGTAGGTAATATTATATGCACCACTTAATCCGGTAGGATTAAATATATTACCCGTAACACCCGTACCGCTCCATGTTCCACCGGGCAGGCCCAAACCACTTATCAATGAATTAAGATTGATCGAGGAAGAAGACTGGCATAAAGGAGCCGGACTCGTCCAATCCGCATCAGTGCCGGGAATAATTGGAATTAATGTAGAATGTAAATCAGGAGCGCCTGAAATATATAAAGCCGAAGTAGTGTATTTAAACCAGTTTGTTATTGTTGCAATTCTTGTAATCCAATCCTTTTGTGTGGCTGCTGTTAGAGGTCCAATATACTTGACAAAGTCTGAAGCACCACTGGGAGCTACCATGTTATAACAGGACATGCCAGGATACAAACCTGATTGTTGCGTAGAATTACCCAACGAAATCCAGGATCCAGAAGTAGAAAAAGCAAATAACATTTTTCCTCCGATGCCGGGATAATGATTACTGCAAAGTGTGTCAGGAGTCCATGTGCCGCCCTGTGCAATAAAAACCTGATCGCCACCGGAATTTAAATTAAACGAATTCGCAGGTACTCCCACTCCTAAACTTGCAGCAGTCCATAAAGTATCAGGATAAGTAAAAACTATGTAGGGGGCTGTCGGCTGAGCTGTTCTGAAAGTAATTACTGTACCTGCAGGAATAGTGCCACCTGTTCTTGTTAATTTTGCGCCACCCTCGTTGCTTCCCCACAATCCTGCATAACAGCGTTCGTAACCCTGATCCGTTATCTGAATTTCAGTTCCGGTTGTAATATCTTTAAAGCAGGCAAAACTTATTTCATCAGGATTACCGCCCAAATTAGCATCAACACCCAGAATAACCAAATCACCGGGATTGATAATGGTTTGGCCCAATCCAAACATGCTGAGAAATAGAAAAGGAAATAAGAATAAAAATAATTTAACTTTCATACATGGTTAATTAAATACTAATTGCAAACATCAAATCAAACACAATCTGTCTATGTCCCTTGAAAAATATTTTATCAAAAGTAATATATTTTAAGTAAAGATAGTGTGAGAATGATGTTAAAAAAATTGATCAGAAATAAGATTTCTTTTTGTATTTGCAACAATCAGATGTTAATGCCTCCGAAGGACAGTCAAGGCAAAAAATAAACAAAGAAGATTAAATAGCAAAATTAAACCCTGTTCCTTTTACAAAGAACAGGGTTTAAAAAAATAAAAATCTTTTTATTTTGAAATTACAAAACGTTTGGTGGCAGCTATATTGCCATTCAGCACGATTTGCGCAAAATAAATTCCTTCAGATAAATCAGCTACATCAAGTTGAATTCTGTTTTCGCCCTGAACACCATTAGTATTTTGGTTTATATTTAATTGCTCACCAATAACATTGATTAAGCGCACATTAACTTTTTGATTTTCTGTTAACGAAAAGTCAATAGTCACTTTATCTGAAGCCGGATTCGGAAATAAATCTGATGAACTGAGAATTCCGGAAAATTCATTGATTCCCGAAGTGGTCGTAGTATAAGTTCCTGAAGTGGTCGGGCTTCCTGTCGAAGGTGTAAGTGTATATACGGTGGCTAGCTGAACATGTGTACCTTCTTTATACCATATATACTCATCATTATTATATGTTACTATTTGTGGTCCCATGACATAAATAGAATCCTGATAATTCTGAACAAAATGTATCCGTAATACATTAGTGAATGTTCCTGCTGGTGTAACCAGAGTTCCATAACTATCCGCTGTAACATTTGTGGTTCCTTTGCGGTAAACGGTGTATCCGCCACTGTTAAAATTTACAGCCCATGTATCGCTGTATGTGTTATTATATGTAAAAGGAAAATGCAGTTGATCCTCAGGGTTGGAATAAGACAAAACGGTGGTTCCTGATGCTACGCCATAAAACTGCAACGCAGTATTGGAAGTTTTATAATAGATTGCATCCCCTCCAGTGTTGGTCCAGGCGAGGTTTGAATTTGGGAAACTACCCCCGTAAGTTGTAGAACCGGGAGATACAGCATTGGCTGTTGATGAACTTGTACCTGACATGGAAGATAAATTCCAGGTCTGGCTTGCGCCTGAACTACCGGGACTAACATAGTTTGCTGATTCAACGGTATAGCTGTTACCTATTACAGGGTTCATACCGGTAGCAGTGAGAGTTGGTTGAGCAATGGAAACCGAACACATAAGTACAAGGCTCCAGGTCATTAAACTGAGTAATTTTCTTTTCATGTTTTTGTGGGTTTAATTAATAAAATATATAGCAATATGATTTTATATTTTCAGCGACATAGCAATCAGTTCAGCGATGTCGTAGTTGAAAATTTCTTCCTCTTTGTTCTTGTATTTCAATCCGTCAGTGAGCATCACCATGCAGAAGGGACAGGAAGTGGCAATGATGTCGGCACCAGTTTCTAATGCTTCTTCGGTCCGTTCCAGAAAAATTTCCTTGTCACCTTTTTCAGCTTCCTTAAACATTTGCCCGCCGCCGCCACCGCAACACAATGCAAAACTTTTATGGCGTTTCATTTCAACTCTTTCTGGAATTATTGAATCCAGCACCTTGCGTGGAGCTTCGTAAATATCATTGCATCGTCCCAAATAGCAGGGATCATGAAAGGTGACTTTTTTATTTTCAAAAACTTTTTGATCTACTTTTAATGTTCCATCCACAATATGTTTCTGCAGAAATTCCGTATAGTTGATCACCTCATAATTTCCGCCCAGATCAGGATAATCGTTCTTGAAAATATTAAAGCAATGCGGGCATATGGTCAGGATTTTTTTCACTTCATAGCGAGTGAATGTTTCAATATTCATCAGCGCCTGCATCTGATATAACATCTCATTTCCGGCTCTGCGCGCAGGATCGCCTGTGCAAGTCTCTTCCTTTCCAAGCACAGCATAACTCACATTTAAATGAGTAAGAATTTTTGCAAATGCACGGGCTACTTTTTTGTAACGATCATCGAAAGCGCCTGCACATCCAACCCAGAAAAGGTATTCAGGCTTTTCTCCTTTTGCAAAGACATCCGCCATTACGGGAACTTCAATTGTTTTTTCCGACATTATCTTTTACTTTTATATAAGAATAGTCATCAATGCATTAAAGTATTTAGATTGCTACGTCATTCTTCCTCGCAATGACGTCATTGCGAATTCCGCATTTGCGGGATGAAGCAATCTCATAACATTTTACTTCCGTCCGGATAAATTCTTTGGAATTCTTCCGTTTTTAATTGCTTCTGAACGTAATCTTCTTCCTGTAATTCTTTCAACCATTGCACCAATTTCAAGCACCTTATCCACATTCACACCTGTATCAATACCCATCTCATCCATCATCACCACAATATCTTCAGTAGAAACAAGACCTACAAGATTAGGATCTTTATAGTAATAAGCACCAGTTCCGGCCACTGGTACACCGCTAACAAAATTAGCGGGCTGTCCACCAATACCGCCCATCGTTGATTCGAAGTGAGTCATTCCGGCTTGCAATGCAGCTAATACATTTGCAGTACCCCAGCCACGTGTGGTATGAAAATGCACAATATGTTTTGTAGTGTCAGGCATAGCTTCGAGCAGCATGGAATAATAATCGAAAACCCTGTCCGGTGAAGCAGAACCATCATGATCGGCATGTTCTACATCATCTGCACCAATGTCAAACCAACGTTTGGTAAACTCAATGGCTTTCTTCATTTCAGTAGGGCCTTCAATCGGACAGCCCCATATAGTGCTTACACATCCATTCACTTTGATACCTGCTGCATGTGCATCTTTAATGCACTGTTCGCTCATCTTCCAGTATTCTTCAAGAGATAAACCTGAATTTTTCTTATGATGGGATTCACTCGTGGAAACCATCAACAGAATTCTGTCAGGACCAAAACCATTTTTCTTGGCTTCAATGGCACGTTCTACAGCCTTTTCACGAATAGTAATCGAAGTGATCACTACATCATTGATCAGGTGTGCAATTTTTTTGCTGGAACGAACTCTTTTCATCAGTTCATCAGCATCCTTGAATTGCGGCATGCCTGTTGGATTTCCGAAGTTCGTAGTTTCAATATGTTTGAATCCGGCTAAGATCAATTGTTCTGCCAGCCATATTTTTGCTTCGGTAGGAATAAATTGTTCTTCATGCTGAAAACCGTCTCTCACGGTGATATCGCCAATAGTAACTTTCTTTGGATATTTCATAATTCAAATATTTTAGTGTTAGAAAAAATTCTTTTTATTAATCAAAGGTTATTTCAGGAATATCGCCTTCTACGATCAGTTTGCCTTCTGTTGCAGCTTTAATCTGTTCAACCGTAACACCGGGTGCTCTTTCAAGTAATTTAAATCCCTGAGGTGTAACATCCATTACAGCCAGATCAGAAACAATTTTTTTCACACATTTCACACCGGTGAGTGGAAGAGTGCATTCTTTAAGCAATTTCGATTGACCTTCTTTATTGGTATGCTGCATAGCTACAATAATATTTTTTGCAGAAGCCACCAGATCCATCGCACCACCCATGCCTTTGATAAGTTTTCCAGGCACTTTCCAGCTGGCAATATCACCCTGATCGTTTACTTCAAAAGCACCGAGAATAGTGATATCCACATGCCCACCACGAATCATGGCAAAACTTGTCGCAGAATCGAAAAATGATGAACCGGGTAAATAAGTAATAGTTTGTTTTCCAGCATTGATAAGGTCTGCATCCACTGTCTCTTTTGTTGGGAAAGGTCCCATGCCTAACAATCCGTTTTCGGAATGTAATGTTACATGAATACCTTCGGGAATAAAATTTGCTACCAGCGTCGGAATGCCAATACCAAGGTTTACATAATATCCGTCTTTTAATTCTTTTGCGATACGTTTTGCTATTTGATTTTTATCGAGAGCCATAATATTTATTTTGAAATCGTTAACTGTTCAATTCTCTTTTCATAATTCAAACCCTGAAAAATGCGCTGTACAAAGATCCCCGGAGTATGAATAAAATTTGGATCTAATTCACCGGCAGGTACCAGCTCTTCCACTTCAGCAATAGTGATCTTTCCGGCCCAAGCCATCATATTATTAAAATTGCTTGCAGTATATTTAAAAATTAAATTTCCGTGTGTATCGCCCTTCCATGCTTTTACGACAGAAAAATCGGCATATAGTGCATGTTCCAGCAAATGCATTTTTCCGTTAAACTCACGGGATTCTTTTCCAATACCTACTTCAGTGCCATAGCCTGCAGGTACGTAGAACGCAGGAATACCGGCACCGGCAGCACGGATTTTTTCTGCTAAAGAACCCTGCGGTAAAAGTTCTACTTCAAGTTCGCCGCTTAACAATTGTCTTTCAAATTCTGCATTTTCGCCAACATAAGAAGCGATCATCTTTTTAATCTGATGATTCTTTAGCATCAGACCCAGTCCGAATTCATCAACCCCTGCATTATTTGAAATACATGTCAAACCTTTAATATTTGTTTTGGCTAATTCCGCTATGCAGTTTTCAGGAATGCCGCAAAGGCCGAATCCGCCAAACATCACCGTCATATTATCGCGAATACCTTCAATGGCTTCCTTCGCATTTTTAAACACTTTACTCATAATCAATTTTTTTTCAAATATAGTTTTTTTTTCGATTTTACAAGTCTTTAAGAAAAAATTTGACCTGCCATTTTTAATGCTTCAAAATAATGCCTTTCTATCAAATTATGATCAATATCATTTGTTTTAAAAAATGATAATAAGTTTTCCGTACTAAGATTTCCCACCAACTCTTTTGAAGACATAGGACAACCGCCACGTCCCATCATTACCGAATCGAAGCGACGACAACCATTCTGATAAGCAGCCTGCACTTTTTCGAACCATGAAGATGACGAAGTGTGAAGATGAAAACCGAATTCAATTTCAGGAAAAGCAGGAATGATGCGGGAGAAAACTTCTGCAATCAGTTCAGGATTTCCCAGTCCCAATGTGTCAGCAAGACCAATAATTTTTATTCCTTCTTTTTTTAAATCTGCTACAGCTTTATATGTCAGATCAAAATTTGCATCATCACCATAAGGATTTCCGAAAGCTACGGCAAGATATACGACGAGCTGTTTATTTTTCGCAACACACAAATTATTTATTTCTGAAATAGTTTTACGCGCTTTATCAGGCGTGGCATTGATATTCAGTTTAAGAAATGTTTTTGAAGATGAATGCGGAAATCCGAGATAAAATATTTCATCAAAATCAGCAGCAGATTGCGCACCCTTCATATTCCCAATAATAGCAAGGAGTTTGGAAGAGGTATGTGAAAGATCAAGTTTTTTTACAACTTCAGCAGTGTCATGCAATTGAGGAATTGCTTTATGAGAAACAAAACTTCCGAAATCGATAGTATCGAAACCCACTTTAAGCAAAGCATTGATATAAGCGGCTTTCCTGTCAACTGAAACATAGGGTTTATAGCTTTGCAGGGCGTCGCGGGGACACTCGATCAATTTATTCATACCCTCAAAATAAAAATCTGAACTACTCTCAGCAACCGATATACCTTGAAATCACCAGTCGCTGAATTTCCGAAGTACCTTCGCCGATCTGCAATAAACGCTGATCACGGTAGAAACGTTCTATAGCATAATCTTTCATTAAGCCATAACCACCATGTATCTGTACTGCCTCATCAGCCACTTCTTTTGCGATCTCAGCACAATAAAGCTTACTCATGGCTGCTTCTTTTGCAAATGGTTTTTTGTTATCTTTCAACCAGCAGGCTTTATAAAGTAGACAGCGAGCCAACTCGATTTTTGTTGCCATGTCAGCCAGTTTAAAGGCATTGATCTGGAATTTACAAATTGGTTTACCAAATTGTTTTCTTTCCTGTGAATAAGCCAGTGCCAGTTCAAAAGAGCAATGGGCACAAACCAGACCCATGGCAGCAATTGATAAACGTCCGTTATCAAGTGTACTGAGCATTATCTTAGAACCCTTGCCAACTTCTCCCAGAAGATTTGCTTCGGGAACTCTGCAATTATCGAAATATAATTCTGCAGTATCAGAAGCACGCCACATCATTTTTCCATGCATAGGAACTGCTTTATAACCCGGTGTTCCTTTATCCACAATGATAGTGGTAAATTCTTTTTCTCCGCTTTCTTTGATCTTAGTTACAACCTGCGCTGTACAACCGATAGAAATCTCAGAAGCAGCATTGGTGATAAAAATTTTAGAACCGTCAATCACCCATTCACCATTTTCGAGGTATGCTTTTGTTTTTGTTCCTCTGGAATCCGAACCTGCGTCGGGCTCAGTCAGGCCAAAAGCCCACAATGCTTTACCAGTGCATAGTTGCGGCAGGTACTTCATTTTTTGTTCTTCGGTACCATAATAATAAATAGGTCCGATACCAATTGAATTATGCGCTGCAAGCGTGGCAGCCTGCGAACCATCGATGCGTGCAATTTCTTCCACAGCGATAATATATGATAGCGTATCGAGATGTTGTCCGCCGTATTTTTCGGGCAGATACATTCCAAACAAGCCCAACTCGCCCATCATGGCAGTTAGTTCAATAGAGAATTGTGCGTTTTCATCAAGATCTTTTGCGCGGGGTTTTATTTCTCTTTCCGCGAAATCCCTTACGGTTTTTCTTATCAGACCATGTTCTTCGTTTTCCAACATAATATAGAGTTTTAAAGTTTCAGTCTTTGTTTAATTGATTTCCCTAATTCTTTTTTACATCTTCCAGTTCAACGAGGACAGCGTTTCCTTCCACCATCTGGTTCAGTCCAACATATAGTTTTTTAATCAGTGCCTCTTTCTTTGATAAAATATTATTTTCCATTTTCATGGCTTCAATGATCATGATGACATCACCTTTCTGAACAGTGTCACCTTCTTTCACATTCAGTTTAAAAACCTTCCCCGGCAACGGTGAAACAAGTTTGTTCGCACCACCATCCTGTTTTCCGGAAGAAGCAGCCACCGGAAGATCCATATTTAACAGGTCATTACGGGTCATGATGAATTCCTGCCCGTTGATCATCACATGAGATTTTCCATCTTCGGTTCCTGAAATTTTTGCAAATATTTTTTTATTGTTAAGCGCGATATCAATTTCTCCTTTGTCAATGAAATCCATGCTTACCTTATATGTATTTCCTTCCTGCATGATTTCATAACCATCATTGTTTTTATTAAAAAAGAAATCCAAATCCTTTTTTTCAAAGTTGATTGTAACTTTGTTCAGCGTTCTCCAATATCCGATGGTCTTCCAGATATTATGCTCTTTCGAAACAGTTTCATTTGTCTGATCGATATTCAAGGTATAAAGAATAAATGCGATCATGGCTTCGGATTCAGAAACCTTTTCTTTGCTGTAAGAACTTCTGTTGGGTGCTTGCTTATTACTCATAGTCACAATAGATTTATTTTCAGTATTTGCAGATTTGGCTTTATTGACTTCTTCTTCGAATCTTTCTTTGGCAATGCCGGATTTATAATCGCGGTATTGCGTTTCATGCATAGCAAACTCAAACAACTCTTCATCATCTTTGCCGAAGTCCCAATTATTTTCCTTCATTTCTTTCCGATACTTGTCTAAAGCATCTGGATATGCGTCTTGCGGAAGACCGGTATAAAATTCTTTCTTATTCTTTTTTGCGAGTTCAATAATTTCAGGAGCGAGTTTACCAGGTAGAACCCCTGATTTTCCAAGTATCATATCCCAGGTATTATTGTCGAGCATGGAGTAACGTTCTTCTCCTTTCACTAATTGCAAAACATTCAGCAGCGCAACATTTTTCACATACTGGCTGAAAGGTGTTACCAGCGGCGGATATCCAAGCTTAGGCCAGATGAATTCCACTTCGTCAAATAATTTCACCAGGAGATCATCTTCGCTTAATTCAGTTTTTCCCTGTGATTTTAATGTAGCATTGATCACATCATGCACACCTTTCAGATCTGCCATCAGGCTGCCCATCATTCCTCCGGGCAATCCAGAACGAACCAGCATGGAAGACAAATATCTGTTTTTAGGATCGATGAAATATCCAAGGAAGTCATCAATAAATGATTGTGTAAGTGCACGGGCTTCCATGTATGCATTCATATTTATTTCCGGCACATCAAAACCGGCATCTTTCAACATTTCCTGAATGGTGATCACATCAGGATGTACCATACCCCAGGACAGCGGTTCCATGGCCACATCAATATAATCAGCACCGGCATAAGCCACTTCCAAAGTAGAAGCCACAGAGAAACCGGGACCAGAATGTCCGTGATACTGGACTTTAATATGAGGATATTTTTCTTTGATTGCTTTTACGAGTTTTCCAAGTGTGGCCGGTCTTCCCACTCCTGCCATATCTTTCAGGCAGATTTCATCAGTGCCATATTCCACTGCTTTATCTACCACTCCCATAAAATATTCTACAGTGTGTACTTCAGAATGAGTAATACTTAAAGCAGCCTGAGAGATCATTCCGGCTTCTTTAGCATATTTAATGGACAATTCCAGATTACGATAATCATTCAGTCCGCAGAAAGATCTTGCGATGTCAACGCCCTGAGCTTTTTTTACTTTGTACATCAGCTTACGTACATCTGCAGGTACAGGAAACATGCGTATCCCGTTCAATGCACGTTCGAGCATGTGAGTTTGTATCCCTGCTTCATTAAAAGGCTTGGTCCATTCTCTGACAGCTATGTTTGGATTTTCGCCATACAAAAGGTTCACCTGTTCAAAAGCTCCGCCATTGGTTTCGATCCTGGCAAAACAGCCCATTTCAATAAGTACCGGTGCAATCTTTTTCAACTGATCCACACGTGGCACATATTTTCCCGAGGACTGCCACATGTCTCTGTAAACAAGACTAAATTTGATTGGTCGCTTCATCTTTATTTTATTGTGTTTCCGACATTCAATTTATTTTACCCAATTAGGTTTTCGCTTTTCAAGGAAGGATGCCATTCCTTCCTGCCCTTCTTTTGATGCTCTGAGTTCAGCAATAGTTCTTGCTGTGTAATCAATTCCTTCTTCAAAAGTCATTTTATTGCAAATAGAATAAATAAGTTTCTTACAGGCAGCCATGGCATCAGGACCGCTGGTCATCAGTGTTTCGATCATTGTGTTTACATAAGCATCAAGTTCTTCAGCAGGCAAAGATTTATTTACAAGACGATACCATTCTGCTTCCTTGCCGGTAAATCTTCTTCCGGTCAGCATCAGATCTCTTGAACCATATTCACCAATGCGCTTGGTCACGTATAAAGAAATGGTGGCAGGAGCAATTCCGAGTTTCACTTCACTGAAAGCAAACTTAGTATCATCAGCACAGTACACAAAATCGCAGGCAGCCAGAAGTCCGCATGCACCGCCGATGGCAGCACCCTGAACCACAGCAATAGTAGGCTTATTGCAGGTATATATTGCATTAAAACATTTTGCTAATTTTAAACTGTCCTGATAGTTTTCATCAAAACCAAAAGTGGCAATGCCTTTCATGTAATTCAGATCAGCACCCGCGCAGAAAGATTTTCCCCTTCCGCGAAGCACCATGATCCTTACTTCAGGATTATCATTTTGCGATTCAAAACAATCAATCACTTCAAGAATCATTTGTTGATTTAATGCATTGTGCACATCCGGACGGTTCAACCAGACGGTACCGATTCCATTCACATTTTCAAAACTTATTGTTTCGTAATTTTTCATTTTCAAAAAGATTTAAAATTACATTCTGTAAACGCCATCCTGCTTCTCTGCGTACTTCTCATTCAATGACATGGCAATTCCCATGGCAATCACATGACGTGTATCCACCGGATCAATGATGCCATCATCCCACAGACGTGCCGTGCTGTAGTATGCAGAGCCTTCATAATCATATTTGTCTACAATACTCTTTCTCATTTTTTCTACTTCTTCTTCCGACATTTCCTTTCCTTCAAGTTTCATCTGATCCTGTTTAACAGTGATGAGAACTGTTGCAGCCTGCATGCCACCCATTACGGAAATTTTTGCGTTAGGCCACATAAATAATAATCTTGGTCCGAAAGCTCTTCCACCCATTCCGTAATTTCCTGCACCAAATGAACCGCCGAAGATCACAGTGAATTTTGGCACATTGGCATTAGCTACAGCATGAACCATTTTAGCACCATCCTTAGCCATTCCTTTTCTTTCAAAATCTTTACCTACAATGAAACCAGTAATATTCTGCAGAAAAACTAATGGAATTTTTCTTGAAGTACATAGTTCAATAAAGTGCGTACCCTTCAATGCAGACTCAGAAAACAAAACTCCGTTATTTGCCAGGATGCCCACCGGATATCCCATGATCCTTGCAAATCCTGTAACTAAAGTAGATCCGTAGTTTTCTTTGAATTCATGAAATTTACTTCCATCAACTATTCTCGCAATAATTTCACGGGGATCAACCATTTTCCGGAAATCAATTGGTGCAATTCCATATAGTTCCTTAGGATCATATGCAGGTTCTTCGATAGGAACAATATCAAGCATCTGCTTTTCTTTTTTATCCATCGACTGAAAAATATTCCTGCAAATCTGAATCGAGTGAATATCATTATCTGCAATGTGATCAGCCACTCCTGAAATAGAAGTATGGACTTCAGCGCCGCCTAATTCTTCAGGTGTTACAATTTCGCCGGTAGCCGCTTTTACTAAAGGAGGACCCCCAAGAAAAATAGTTCCCTGTTTTCTGATGATGATCGTTTCATCACTCATGGCCGGAACATAAGCTCCACCGGCCGTACAGGATCCCATCACGATCGCAATCTGCGGAACACCCAATGCTGAAAGCCTTGCCTGATTATAAAAAAATCTTCCAAAATGATTTTTATCAGGAAAAACTAAATCCTGTTCCGGTAAAAATGCACCACCGGAATCCACGAGATACACACAGGGAAGTTTATTTTCCATGGCTATTTCCTGAGCACGGAGATGTTTTTTGATCGTGTATTGCATATAGGTGCCGCCTTTCACAGTAGCATCGTTGGCAATGATCACAGTCTCTCTTCCGTGGATAAGGCCTATTCCGGTCACAATCCCTGCGGAAGGAAATTCATTTTTATATAAATCATGTGCAGCCAATGGAGACAGCTCAAGAAATGGAGTATTGGGATCTACCAACAGATCAATTCTTTCTCTGGCCAGTAACTTCCCTCTTTCTTTATGCTTTTTAACAGCACCTGGAGAACCGCCTTTCTTGACCTCGTTGAGCGTTTCATTGTACTTAGTAAATAAAGCTAAAAAAGCTTCTTTATTCTTTTTAAACTCCTCAGAGTTCACATTGATTTTAGATTCTAATTTATACAAGGCAGTATGTTTTAATTCAACAATAATATTTTATATCACGGAGTAAATGTATTCAAATTTAATAAATTCCAAAAATTGTTTTACTTAATTATTCATCATCAGATTATTTGCCCATAGCATGCGATCTTCAGCAGAGAATTGCCATGGAGCACCGTTGTTCTGAATATTTGCAAAAACTAAATTCAATCCTGATGGAGCTGATGATTCTTCCATCACTAAATATCTTCTTAAATCTAAAATAAGAAGAGGATGATTAATATTGATCGGACATTCTTTAGCACATGCATTACAGGTAGTGCAAGCCCATAATTCTTCTGTCGAAATATAATCGCGCACCAATGATTTCTGATCCTCAAAAGATTTATTTTTCAATAATTGAGGCCCCTTCACTTTCATTCTTGCTCTGAGATTCATCATTACTTTACGCGGAGATAACATTTTTCCTGTAATGTTAGCAGGGCAAACAGAAGTACATCTTCCGCATTCGGTGCAGGCCAATGAATCAAGATAATTTTTCCATGTCACGTCTTCCGCATCTTTCACCCCAAATCTCTCGGGTGGTGCATCGCTTGCAGCAGGCGCTGCATATGCCAGATTCGGATCCATAATCATTTTCACTTCCTTGGTTACGTTTTCCATATTCGGCATTTTGCCCAGCGGTTCAAGTCTTGACAAGAGGACATTAGGTATTGACATGAAAACATGAAAATGCTTTGAATAGGGCAGAATATTCATGAAAATAAAAATGATAATAATATGCGTCCACCAGTTTATTTCAAATCCTGTTTTTAATAATGAAGGATCAAGTGAAGTAAAAAATTCGCCGAAAAAACTGTTCACCGGAAAATATTCCTTCATTTCTACCGGGCTCAATGCATAGGCTAAAATATTCATCCATATCAGTGTCACCATCAGAACAAAAATCAGTGACAGTGCGAAATTCGCATCCTGATGCGATTTGTGTTTCATTTCAATTCCTGAAAATCTTTTCACGTTTAAGAAAACTCTTCTCACGAAAAAAACACATATCGCCAGCAACACTATCCATGCAAATACATCACCGGAAATAAGGAAAATTTTATAAACAATTCCTAAAAATGAAAGGGAGTCAATAGTACCAGTGACTCCGTCAATCATCATCCCGAGAGATCCGATCAGAATAACGCAAAATCCCCAGAATACCAATGCATGCATTACACCTGTAAAAGGTTTTCTGAATATTTTTGTCTGACCCAGTGCAATTTTGATCATCATCCAAAATCGCAATCCTATATTCTTAATAGGATATGGCTTTGTCAATCGAAGTAAGCGGATTACTCTGAATAATGAATAACCCAATAACCCAAATGAAAAAACCAATACGCAAGTAAAAATAATTTGTCTGATCATAGTAAAATAAATAAGACAAAAATCATGTTTAATATAAATAAATTTCAATGCAAATATATAAATTTGATTGTCCCTTGCATCATATTTGTTTTTTTTTTGTTAATTTGCGTAAAATATTCAAAACAGTAAAGAATTATGGGTAAAAAGAACATCCTGACCATCAATCCTGGATCAACTTCAACAAAGATTGCTATCTATTCATCCAATGATCTTGTTTTTCTCAAGAATATAATGCATCCAACAGATGAGCTTGAAAAATTTGATAAAATTCCTGATCAATATGAATACAGAAAGAATATTATTTTGCAGGAACTGAAAGACGCACATATTGATATTTTAACTATTGATATTATCGTGGCTCGCGGGGGACTGATTAAGCCGATTTCATCTGGTGTTTATGAAGTGAATGAAGCCATGAAAAAAGATCTCCGCACAGGAGTTCTCGGGCAGCATGCAAGCAATCTGGGCGGACTTATTGCAGATGATCTCTGCAAAAGTATCAAGGGCGTTAAAGCATATATTGCCGATCCTGTTGTAGTGGACGAACTGGATGAAGTGGGAAGAATTACAGGGCATCCGCTCTTTAAAAGAATTTCTATTTTTCACGCACTGAATCAGAAAGCTGTTGCACGTATGCATGCTCTTGCTATTGGTAAAAATTACGAAGAAATAAATTTAATTGTAGTGCATCTTGGTGGCGGGATCAGCGTCGGTGCACATAAAATGGGAAAAGTAATTGATGTGAATCAGGCCCTTGACGGAAATGGTCCCTTCTCTCCTGAACGAAGCGGCACATTGCCTGCAGGAGATCTGGTACGTCTTTGTTTCGAGGGAAAATATTCCCAGAAAGAAATTTTAAAAATGATCACCGGAAAAGGAGGATTCGTTGCACACCTTGGTACGAACAATGCGTATGATGTACAACAAATGGTCAATAAAGGTGATAAAAAAGCTGCTCTGATCCAGAATGCAATGGCATATCAGGTTTCTAAAGAAATAGGTGCTATGAGTGTGGTGCTCGAAGGAAAAGTGGATGCTATTTTAATCACCGGTGGAATTGCCTACAATAAAGATTTTGTAGATTATATTAAAAAGAAAGTTGAACATATTGCACCTGTGGGTGTGTATCCCGGTGAAGATGAAATGCGTGCATTAGCAATGAATGGACTTAGAATACTGGAAGGAGAAATTGAACCTTTAGTGTATAAATAAAAATCATTTTCATTTTAGAAAACCACAAAAAATAACCACCATGGAACAATTAATATTAGTCATTAATCCCGGCTCAACATCTACCAAGATTGCTGTCTTTCAGAACCGCAAACAAATATTCTTTACCAACATAAAACACCTGCAGGAAATTCTGGAAAAATTTGAAAGAATTGCTGATCAGTTTGAATTTCGTAAGATCACAGTAATTGACGAATTAAAAAAAGCAGGTATTGAATTTAAAAAAATTAAAATTGTTGTTGGTCGGGGTGGATTGCTAAAGCCTATTGAAGGCGGAGTTTACAGGGTAAACGAAGCCATGATACATGACATCCAAAATCCAATGGGTGAACATGAATCTAATCTCGGAGGATTGATTGCATATGAAGTTGCGAAGGAGATTGGAAAGAATATAATGGCAATTATTGTGGATCCGACCTGCATGGATGAAATGGAAGAAATCGCACGCATCTCAGGAATGCCGGAAATTCAGCGAAGAAGTTTCCTTCATGCCCTAAATCAAAGAGCAGTGGCCAGAACATTTGCAAGAAACCAGAGTGAAAAATATGAAGAAATTAATGTCATCGTTGCGCACATGGGTGGTGGAATTTCAGTGGGCGCTCACCGAAAAGGTCGAATCATTGATGTAAATAACGGACTCAATGGCGATGGTCCCATGTCGCCGGAAAGAAGCGGAGGCCTGCCTGTAGGTCAGCTTGTGGAATTATGCTTTTCGGAAAAGTTCACAAAACAGGATCTGATGAAGAAAATCAAAGGTAAAGGCGGATTAACGGGTTATCTCGGAACAAACGATGCATTGGAAATTGAAAAAAGAATTGAAGAAGGTGATGAATTTGCAAAACTGATTTATGATGCAATGGCTTATCAGGTAGCTAAGGAAATAGGCGCTCTCAGCACTGTTTTAAAAGGCGAGGTAAATGGTATTTTGCTTACAGGCGGATTAGCATACAGCGATATGTTGATGAATATGATTACCGAAAGAGTTCAGCATTTGGGCCCCGTTAAAACATATCCCGGTGAAGGCGAAATGGAAGCCCTTGCATTTAACGGGTTCCTGGTTTTGAATAAAGAAGTGGAAGTGAAAGAATATGTATGATCTGCATTTTTTATTAATCAAGGCTGAATAATTTCCAAATATGAATATAAGTATACTTAACTGTAAATACATAAGCCCTTCGTCATTCCGAGCAAAGCGAGGGAATCTAATAATTTCAGACTGCTTCGTCACAAGTTCCTCGCAGTGACGATTCGATTTTTTCCAAATATACAAATGGTTAAATATTTCTACAATGGATTATTCAACAGAAGATCAAATAAATTTTAATCACGAGGACAATGCTCGTTTTGTTCTGGATTTTTTTTATCGCATCATGATGCATCATGCCATGTGGTTTGCAGAAGTGAGCCAGCATCTCGGTAAAGAAAGAGCATTTCAGATTTTAAGTGAAGTGAATCAAACTAGTTTTGAAATTCAATCAAAACGCATAGCAAAGACATTAAATTATGAAATGGAGGATGGAATTCCCTCACCCTTACTGGCTCTTCCCGAAGGAACATTAATCAACCTTAGAAACAATATTGCTGCCAACTGGCTTGCTAATGACGGCATCTGGTTTCAGGCAGTGGAGAATTCCAATAGCATGGCAGATGCCAAACACTGCAATGATGCTAGCTGGGAAAAGTTTTCTCCAATGGAAGCCTGGTCCATAAAAAGAATTATAAATCTTCCTGAACAGGCCGGACTCAGCGGTTTGAAACAAGCATTGCAACTTCGCATGTATGCATTCATCAATAAACAATCCTTCGCAGAAGAAACTGAAAATAGTTTTATTTTCCGCATGGATGATTGCCGTGTGCAAAGCGCCAGAAAAAGAAAATCTCTGGATGATTATCCATGCAAGTCCGGCGGAACCATTGAATATACTACGTTTGCAGAAGCTATCGATTCGCGGATAAAAACAGAATGTATCTGCTGCCCGCCTGATAAACATCCGGATGAATATTATTGTGCATGGAGATTTTATTTTGAGAAATAAAAATTTCACATATTTACTTATGAATAAAATTATATTCACTGGTCGTACTTCGTATAAATTTCTTTTCGGAATGTTTTTCATTTCTGCATTTTTATTCATGCAGAATATTCACGCATCAACCCTTACAAGTATTAAAGTTGTTAAAGTAAATAATGTAGTTGATTTTTATAAAGCTATTGGATCAAACACAACCATTATGCTTGCTCCCGGAGATTATCATCTTAATCAGATTGACTCGACTATTAAAAATTCATACTGCAACTGGTCATGGGTACTTTTCGATGAGATTTATCCCAACGAGAAAAATGACGAGGATATGACTTTATTGATCAGTGGTCTGACTAATTTCACTATTAAATCTGATTGCAAAAAAGGAGATTCCGTGCGCATTCTCACCAACAGGAGATCAGCCTCCGTCATGGCTTTCAAAAATTGCACTTCTGTTAATATTGATGGAGTGATATTCGGACATGACATTATAAAATACATTGATCCCAGTGATCCCTGGGTGAGTTTTTGTTCCGGAGAAGTACTGAAATTCTATGATTGCTTTGATATCAATATCTTTAACTGCGATCTCTTCGGCTGCGGGACCCGCGGATTTCTGGCACATCGTTGCACAAATTTCAAACTGGAGAATTCCATAATCCGGGAATGCAGTTACGGTGCTTTCGGAACTTTCAGCAGTAAAAATGTGATAATAAAAAATTCTGTATTTAAGAATAATACCTACCGCATTTTTATTGAGATAGAAAAAACAGATGGAGTAAAAATGATTAATACCAGACTACAAAATAACACCCAGGCTGAATACACGGAAACTCCTTATAAAGTAACCGATTCAAAAAATATAGAGTCCAGTAATCTCATATTTAAAGATAACGATTTTAATACTGATTTTCTTTTTTACGATAAAGGAAAATAATAATTACATATTCCTTCTGTACTGCCCGCCTACATTATAGAGTGCATCCGTGATCTGGCCGATGGAACAATACTTCGTCACTTCCATCAGTTTATCAAAAAGATTTTGATTCTTCACTGCTGCATGTTTCAGGTCTTCCAACAATTCACCGGTTTTATCTGCATGTGTTTTGTGCAATTGCTCGAGCATGGCAATCTGATATTTCTTTTCGGCTTCTGTGGCACGGATCACTTCACCCGGAGTAACCGTAGGTGAACCTTCAGAAGAAAGGAAAGTGTTCACGCCCATGATCGGTAGTT
>Ga0182027_10003112_pt1 | contig 26540 bp, 18 predicted proteins | sample 712E1DmetaG_FD_121300 | JGI IMG/M metagenome (GOLD analysis project Ga0182027, IMG submission 121300) | Permafrost microbial communities from Stordalen Mire, Sweden - 712E1D metaG (Illumina Assembly) | ecosystem: Environmental > Terrestrial > Soil > Wetlands > Permafrost | place: Sweden...
CGCGCCGCGCCTGCAGCGCCGCCGGTACCCATGAGGCAGGCAGGCCGCTCGCGAACGCGTCCGGCAGGACATTTTCCCAAACCTCAAAAGATGCCGGCCTTGAACGACGCGAGCGGACCAATCCTCCGCCCTCAGGGCCGCCGCTGAGGGGGAAGAAAAAGCAAAATGCCGGGTCGCTGAAATAAGAAGCGCCACCGATGGCGAAAAGCAAAATCACGCTATAATCCGCGTTCGTCTCTTCCATGATGCTATTTACAAGTGGGCAACCAACCCTCTGCGCCGCGCCAGGTTGGACTGGCGGGTGCTCTAGAGAGCAGTGCCGGTCGACCCCGCCGCGAGGCACAGGGGCGATCCGGCACCGAGGCCGACTGGCCGAGCCCAGAAGGAGAACCGCCGCCCGCGAAGCGGCGGGGCGCCCAAATCTTCAATTTTAATTTGTTCTACTGTCTACTGTCTACTGTCAACTTTAAACTTTCAACTTCCTCCGCATCTCCGGAGGGTAGCCGAACCGACGCAGGATTCTCTTGACGATCAATCAGTCGTCATAATCCAAGTGTGATAATAAGACTATCGCCCTCAATCCTCGTATCTCTCAAGAAACGTCTCGCCAGTCTTTGCTTGAAGGACGTAGAATCCAGCCGGTATACGGGAACACACGCCATATAACTGCCGGCTATGTCCAACCGCCCACCTGTGCGCTTCCCTTTCTTCTTCGAAGAATCCTTCTCCTCTACGACCATATTGACGATTCTGACTCTTGACAGGAAGAACCAGCCCTGTTTGCACGCAAACATGCCGTTGAGATCGACGGCTCCGGCAATGCCGTTGCGCCAATTGGGGAAGAGAGGATTCGGATGGGCAGCCGAGACACTTTCGCAGTACCTGAATTTCAAGCCTATATTATTGCCCGAAAAATAGACAATCGGCGAATCCAGAAAGAACCCCTGGCCAAGAATATTTCTCTCGCAGGGAAACTGTCTGCCGACCATTTCCTGTATGCGAGTCCTGGGTATGGCAATTTCACGCTGGAAGCGGGCGCAACTCACCAATGACAACAAGCACAGCGAAGAAACAACAAATCTGCTCACGAGACTTCCTCTCAGTGCCGGGATACCTGGAGCGACGGGCAGAATTGGGATTACAAGGACCGGGACATAGCAAAAAGCCAGATTAAGAAATCTTGGGTCCCGCAGCAATATTTAGATAAGAACCTGGGCGTTCCCCTTGCTTGGTTCACGCTCCGCATCCAGCTTCGCGCCCCTCGGGCTGGCTTCGCCAGTGGTCTCCGCACGTCCTGTGCTGCGGCTCGCGGGGTCGTTCTCTCTGCGGGCTCGGCCAGTCGGCCTCGGTGCCGGTCCGCCAGTGCGCCTGCGGCGCGGGTCGGCCGGCCCTGCGCTCTTGCACACCGCTCCGGTCCAACTAACGCAGGGCAGCGGGCCGTTGCCACAGTTGTCAATCTGGTTCTTTTACTGTCAACTGTCAACTTTGAACTTTCAACTTCTTCTCTATTGAGGCGTTTTCGCGGACCTTTTCGAAGAGGACAACGGCCACGCCCTGTCGATCTTCAAGGACAAACAGCCGATGATTACTTACCGTATTTTGAGCGCTTTTCCTTCACTACCGACAATTTGTCGTCCTGCCGTGCCTGTATATCACAAGCGGGGTAAACGTCATCGCAGACGCGGCTTCCTCTTTGTTCCGTCTGAAACCTGCTTGAATCCTGATCTGTAAATATGGTCCGGACTTCTTTCTCCAATTGTCAAAGCACGTGTCAACAAGTAAGATATATCTTCTATGCGCTTGGGTCAAGGAACAACTAATACGCTCTTTATCAAGGCTATCGTAATACTAAGTTAAGGAGAGCGCCCCGCTCCGGTAATAATAAGTGGAAGATGTGGGCGCCCCGCCGAAGGCGGCGGCTCTTCTTGCAGGCTCGGCTAGTCAGCCTCGGTGCTGGTCGCCCCATTGTCAATGCAATTTGAAATTGTCTTGTCTTGGTTTTGATTTCCGCCATCAGCGCCGCCCCCTTGGCCGGAGGATTGGCCCGCTCGTGTTGTTCGAAGCCCGGCATCCTCTTTCAGATCCTACAAATGGTCCTGCCGGGCAAGTTCACGAGCGGCCCGCAGGCCGAGGGATCAGGCGGTGCTACAGGCGCGGCTGGGGGTGCAGGGGGCGCAGCTGCAGGCGCCCCTTGCTCAGGGTGTCGGGAGCGGAGCTCCTGACTCTGAATATGCGAAGGCCATCTCCGATGACGGCAGTTGAGTCCATAAACAACCGTCAAGAGCACTGCCGGGGCGCAGTGGCACACCGCCGACATTCTCGCCATCAGCGCACGCACGCGTGCCCTACCTGACCGAAACATCCCTCCAAACCCGTGTGGCCTGGATCTGTGATCCAGGTTCCTCTACGTCACATGCCACATAAAGGATGCGGTCATTTCTTTTACGGCACACCAAAAGGCGCACGTGCGAAATGGATTGAAGAACCTCGATCCGAGATCGAAGGCACACGGCTGTTTTCCTTTTGTGGGTAGTGTCACACGTTAATGGCACCCGTGCGGTAAGAAAGGTTGGCGCAGAACTGCAAAAACCCTCGTTTTCTTAATATTTTGCATCACCACATATGCGCATCACACCCCAAGACCAGTAACTTACACTGTTTTGTCTTGATTGTCTTCTGCGAATATGGCTTCCGAGAATCGACGATTCGGGGCAAACCCGAGATTACTGTGGTCGCCGGACAAGATGAATTTTAGGCCCATTGGCGTGCGTTTGGGGAGAAGAAGCTTCACAGCCTTCCCCGATGGTTGCACATAATCATCACCTGGACAAGCTCGGTGCAGACCTTGATGGTGATAGTGATTGTTGCTTTCAACATAAATTCTAGCTAAGACAAACGTCACATTTCACATATTTCCATATGGTTAAGATCCTCTGAACTTGAGGATTCAGCATCGGCGCCAGCATCTTTGCCGAACAATACGACCAGGGATGGTATTCGCCCAACTTCCATTGGCCGAACGCGTCAATTTCCTCTCTTGACCTGACAACTGCGATTTCTATGGTGCGCGCAGCAGGTGTTTCGGTCTCGAATCGGGACCATCCACGCTGCACCACGCGAAGCTCCCAAACGATTTCAATTAGTTACCAAAAGAAACTGCACCTGCCTGGAAAAACACCCACGACAGTAGCACATTTGCTTATGGTCGCACTCCCCGTCGTACAATTGCAACCCTCAGCAACCTTAGTCACTCACCAGCATTCTGTGCAACTTATTGATTTATAGAACACTCAATCTTCTCCCCCTTTTTGGCACGCCGATTGTATTAATTGACATCGAACATGCAACCCGGGGAAAAGCTTGAGTATGTTCACACCTGATACACTGTTTCTTTAACAATCAAATTTCAAGGAGTGACGGTATGAGTTCCGCAATTTTTACCAACGGTATGAATGCATATCAGGTTTCCAGAATCCTCTACGCCGGATCGGTCACCCAGATTCCGGAAGAACGTCGACAGAATGGAAACACGCATTCCTTCAAGATCACCACGGGGTTGGGAACGGTTTTTTGTCATTATAAAGACGAAGAAACCGCTAGAAAATCCCGCGGCGCATTGGCGGGGATGCTCGACGCTGCAAGGCCCAACGCATTCAAACACGGGTTTGAATACCTGGATCCGTCGCGCGTCGTGTCCTTTAGCAGTGTTCTCCAATTCAAGAAGCCGCTCGGCGCGTATACGCACGGCTTTGTCGTTCGGATGGAGACGGTGGACGAGAAAAGCCAGGAGGTGTGGTTTAGGTACAAAACGGAAGACCATGCCCAGAAAGGCCGGAAGGCACTATGGGCAACGTTGCATAATGTGAATGGTTCATGGTCCGCTCCCGCGGATAAGGAACCTGCACCTGCAGCGCAGGCCGTTTCTTCGAACGGTTTGCCCTTCTAGGTTGTACCTGACAAACCGGGGTCCCTGGAGTAAAATGAATGCCGCCTTTCCATGGAGGGCGGCATTTTCTGTTGAAGGTCAAGATTGATGCATTGCGAAGATTCAGGGCAATTGGGCGTTGCCCCGCTACGCGGGGCCGGTCTCCTTCCGGGCTCGGCTGCTCGCCTCGGTGCCGGTCCGCCCTATGCCTGCGGCCGGGTCGGCCGGCACTGCTCTCTAGAGCACCACTCCAGTCCACCTAGCGCGGCGCAGACGTAAGAGTGCCATGCGTCAACAATGCTTCTCGCGAATCAATCCGAATTGTGTTGGTCTTTGTCTTTCGCCATCAGCGCCGACCACTCGGCCAGAGGATTGGCTGGATCGTGCTGTTCGAAGCCCGGTAGGTCTGGCTTGAAGAATTGTTTAAAGCTTGTGCCGACTCACATTTCTTGACCGAGAATATTTACCGGGCAAGTTCACGACCAGCCCGACGGCCGAGGGGTGAGGCGGCGCTGCAGGCGCGGCGCGGGGTCCAGGGGGCCTCGCTGCTGTGGCCTCCCTGGCCAGGGTTCGGGAGCGGCGCTCCCGGCTCTCACTGTGTACAGGCCAATCTGGGTTCGGGAGCGAAAGGGCAAACCACATACTAGATGGTGCAAAGCACCACTACCTTGCCCTTGCGAAACGATAGTGAGAACGTCCTGACTCTGAATATGCGAAGGCCGTCTCCGATGACGGCAGTTGAGTCCGTAAACAACCGTCAAGAGCACTGTCGGGACGGCAGTGCCACACTGCGGACATTACTTGCGGTGTACCGGTGCGCGCATTGGGGTCGCGGCTCCTTTACAATAGAAAGCCAACGATTGAGCCTTCGCCATCAGCAGCGCTGCTTCAGCGAAACCAGCGCGCTGACGAGAATTTGCACCGTCTTTTCTTCCGCCATCGGCGCCGCCCCATGGGACCGGCAGTTTGGTCCGCTCGCGTCGTTCAAGGCCGGCACCTTTTAGGGATTGGAGAAATGTCCTGCCGGACAAATTCACGCTCCTCATCCAGCTCCGGGTCTTTTGCGCCACCGGCGCAACCATGCCCGGCTCAGCCATCCGGATGCATCGTATCATTATTGCCTGTTTTCTCCCCCTCATCGGTTTGGGGCGGCCCCTGGGGCAAACTAATGACAAATGTGCATCCTTTGCCGGGCTCGCTTGTGAATGAAAGGCCCCCATGGTGTTTGTTTACGATAATGTCGTGGGAAATGCTGAGGCCCAAGCCGGTGCCTTTCCCCTTGGGCTTTGTTGTAAAGAAAGGTTCGAACATTCTTTTCCGGGTCTCCGGTGCGATCCCCGGACCGTCATCCTTGATTTCGCAGAAGAATTGACCATTGTTCTCGTACGTTCTAACCGTAATCAGGCCTCTTTCTTTCTTCTCCTGGCTTGCAATGGCCTGGCCTGCATTGACAAGAAGATTCAAGACGACCTGGTTGATTTCGCCGATCCGGCAGAACACCGGCTTGACATTGCCAAGATCAAGTTTGACGTCCGCATGGTATTTGAGCTCGTTCCGCGCGATAAGTAATGCGCTTTGTATGCCTTCGTTGACGTCGGCCTCCGCAAAAGCGTTGTCCTTTTCCACATACGAAAAATTCTTGAGGTTCTTTACAATGTCCGCAATGCGGGCAAGCCCTTCCTGGCTTTCCTTCAGCAGGACATCGACATCGTCGAGGACGAAATCGAGCTTCAATTCCTGCATTCTTCCCGCGATGTCCTGCCGGCTTTTTCCGTCCTTTGCCATCTGGATGATTTCCTTGAAACTCCGGATATACCTGAGCAGACTCTCTAAATTGCTTTTTACGAATCCGACGGGATTATTGATTTCATGTGCGACACCCGCGGCCAGCCTGCCGATCGCCGCCAGTTTTTCGGATTGAACAAGCTGGCTTTGGTTCTGTTGCAGCTCATGGTTGATTTTTTCGAGATCGAAGGCATTCTTTACGAGGCGAGCTTCCGTCTTCTTATTCTCGGTAACGTCTCTCACCGTGGCCTGTATGCTCGTCTTTCCTTTCACCTGGAAACGCGTCAGGAGAACGCTGGCGGGAAATACCTTTCCTTGCAGGGTTTTGTGTGTCCATTCGAAGTAATGCATCCCTTCCCGAACCGCCGTCCCGATCACTTCCAGCGCCTTCTTGTCGGATGGCTTCCCGTCCGGCTGAACTTCCGGTGAGATGTTCCACGCGCCCATCGTTAGCAGCTCCGCCTCATCCTTCGCTCCGAACATGGCAATAGCGGTCGGATTTCCGGATTTGAATTTCCAATCGGGTTCGGACATTGTGACGATTGCGTCTCTTGAAGATTCGAACAGGGTGCGGTATTGCAATTCGCTCGCCGTTACTCGTGCATTGGCCATTCGCATGGCAAACAGGTACAGGATCGATCCCGACATGAGCGCCAGTGCGCATCCCGCAATAACGAGCAAAATAAAGAAGGACCGTCTGTCCCTGTCGAGCGTTACAATGGAAGGAACCGGGCGGGTTGCGAAAATGGTGAGACCGTCTTCCGGCACGCTGCTTGAAATCAGGGCGCTTGGACTCGCCTGGTTATTAAATTTGATAAGGGATGGGAAACGCCGGTCGTCCCATCGCAGCATTTGAACCACGGGAAAAGTATCCCTCTTGTAGCCTTCAATCCGCTTTCCCAACGGCATGACCAGGACGGCAGCGGACGGTAGCGCCTTCATTTCCAGACTTTTGTCGAATGCCAGGATGATTACCCCATTCGCATCAGCCAGGAATGCGTCCGCGTGTCTCACCCAAAAAGAAAGGCGATCCATGTCTATTTTGGCCACGACAACGCCAACGAACCGGTTATCGACCGTCACGGGAGATGAAAAAAACAGCCCCGCTTTATTCGATACTCTTCCAAAAGCGAATTGGACTCCCTCTTTGCCTTCTTTGGGGAACCGGTAGTAATTCCGGTCCGCGTAGTTTGTACCCACAAAACTCACCGGCGTCCCGGCGTTGCTCGCCGCGATGCAATCTCCGGAAGCATTCACAACCCAAATGGCGTCCGGCCCCAGGCCATGGACGGTTCGGGACAACCATTGATTCAACGTCTTCAACGCGGCGTCATTCTCCCACCGCAGTCTCTTGCCGTCAACCGTCGGCGCGGAAGCGCCGGCCCCGGCGGCAACCGCGGTGAGCGCCCTTTGGATTGATGCCTCACCCGCGAGCGCATGAGGGATACCGTGGAGATATTTCAAATTCCACTTGACGTTGTAGTCAATGTCATCCTCATCGTCCCGGAGATTTTCCGCCACATTCTTTAGCACGTCCCGGGACTGCGAGTCGAACCGCGCCTTGGCTATAAACCATGCGCCGGCAACCCACATCCCAAGAAAAACGGCCATTGCAATAACTTGTTTCCCGCTAAAAGGAAGACGACGTTTCATGTGAAGATCTCCGTTGCTATTGAGCTTTCAATCGGGGCGGCTGTTCCGCAAACTCCGGCTTCTCCCCTGCCTGGATAGTTTCCCAGGGTGCACGATTGGAGATGCCTGTGGTTACCGCCATCGTCCCTTCTTCAGGTCGTTCTTTTTTGCAAACTTTCCTTTTTACACCGCTTTCAGGGAGACGATGGCATCGTCGACTACTCTGAAATCGGCGCTCTCCAGCCTGCTGCGAATCAGCCTTGAGGCATGCCCCATTCGAATCAATACGTCGGGGACGCAGTGATGGTTGATTTTAACGAATGCACGGGACATGTCACTGGCGTAGGCTCGCTTCTCCAATTCCGGTATGGCCTGCACCAATTGGCTCCGCTCCTTTACAATTTTCTTGAGCTCGATGAACCTGGCCTTCATTCTGTCCCGGAGAATCGGCAGTTGTTTCAATGCGAGTACTGTTGCTTTGGGATCGTGCACGTCGATGCCGATTTGCATTTGCAGAAGGATAATATGGCGAGCGAGGACAGGTTCGGTTTGCCTTACTCTCAGGAGCACCTTTTCGGCCTGCACGTCTACGCCGCATACCAGCTCGGTCTTTGCGCTAAAGGACCCTGCGGAATGCAGGACCAGGGATTTCATTGCTCCTGCCCGGCCGCCTATGACGGCCCCGCGCTCATCGCCGGATACATGCATTCCGTCAACGCGCAGCTCGCCTCCGGAAAATATGTTGGAATTGTACACGTACGATTTAACCGTAATGTTTCCTTGCGCGCGAGCGGTACAGTCCTGGATATAGCCCGCACTCAGATCCTTCTTGACGGAACAAACGGTTTTTTCCCCGGAAAGACCTCCGCCAATCGTCACGCTGCCGGCGCACTCTATTGCCGCCCCGTTTTCCACGCAGCCCCGGATTGAAAGTGAGTCTCCGCAGGTCACCCGATACCCGGAAACGACGTTGCCCTCAACGGTAACGGGGCCAAAGAATCTGATGTTCCCGGTTTCCGGACCAATATCACCCGGGATCTTGAGCTCATTGAATACATCAACCCGGTCTTCAAGCAAAACCGCAATCCCCTCAATCGCACTGAAGTAGAGCAGGATGCCGTCCCGGTTCTCAACAAGAACGTTTTCGCCCGCCTTGAACGCAACGTCGTGGACCGCGGCAACCGCAATCGCGGAGCCGAGCGCGTCGACACCGGGGGTGCCCTTTCTCGCCGGCGTTACTTCGGCAATCAACCCGCCTTTGTGAATCTCGTGGAAAGGCGTTCGAGCATGATAATCGACCTTTTGCGCCGCAAGCAGGGTTTCCGCCTCGTGTTCGGTCTCCGCGGCTCTCACGATACGAATTTCAACCTTGCCCTCCCTCCCCGGCATCGGCATGCGCCCCCGGTTGACGACAAATCTCTGCGTTACGCCGGACTTCAGCATTTCCTCAAGTTTTCCGCTTTCCGGCGGATTCCCGGAGTCGTTTTCCCTATTGAAATCGAACCATTTCCGTACGACAAAGCTTGCCAGATCCTTTCTGCCGAAGTCCACCGGGGCAATCACAACGGAAAGAATCATCCGGTCGTCGCTGAGAAGTACCGGATTGCCTATTGCAAGCCGCATGTCCTTGGTGACATACAGGTACCCGTCGGTCATGGCCACGTATTCGGTGCCGCGCTCGTTGGTGCCGCAATGAACGGTTGCGGCATCGAAAAGAGGCAGTCCGGACCCGCGATGTGTTATTTCGCCGAATACATTTTTTCCCGGCGAAAGGAAGTCTATTTTCAGGATTTCCTCTTCTCGATTGACAAATGCTCCGCCGCCGTGCGTCGCGGCGCCCGCGGGGCCCAAAATGCATATGCCAAATTCGCCGAGCTTACGCATGGTTTCCATCAGATCACCCGAAAGCGGTCCGCCGCAAAACGTCACCGCGAGCAACGGAGGTTCTTCCCGTGCGGCGACCACATTGGACGCGGGCGCATTTGTTCGCGCCGACAGCGCAAGCGCGCTGCCGATTCCGGCCCAATCAATTCCGGTGTTGACGTTCTTGATCGCCAGCGCGAATTCGACATCGGACCTGGTGCTGCCGGCAGGCAGATATTGAATGACCGCCCGGGAGCCGTCGGCAGGGGTCCAAAGCACGATGCCGGCGTCGTGGTTCATAGCGGGTCTCCCACGATGGAATTAATCGAGTTGAGAAGATCCGGCATGTCCTGAAGCAGCTTTCTTTGGGACAAGGCAATCGACAGAATGGTTCCGATGCTTTCGAGGGCCTCGGTTACGGAGGCTATGCCGGCGTGCAGCTCGTTTTCAACGACAAGCACGCCGAGATTCGTTTCCTTCTGATGCAACAAGATGCATACGGCCGCCTCGGTGAACGTGTTTTTCTTCTCCGACATCGACCTTCGCCCGGCCTCCGCAAGATGCCGTGTTTCGGCCGGAAAATCCGGCTCCACGATGATCGACGGCGCCAGGACAAATGCCTTCTTTCCGTTAAGCTGACGGCTGATTGCATCACAAGACCGATTGACGATATCTTCAATCGGTTTGTTCTCCACAAGCATGTTGAGCAATTCGTTTCGTATTTCGAGTTGTTGCGTGCGCTGGCGAACCCGGTCTTCGAGAATAGCATTGACATCCGCCAAGGCGCGGTTCTTTTCCTTGACTTCTTCGATAAGACGTTTGGTCTCCATGCTCTTTTCATGAAATTCAACCGCGTTTTTTACCGCAAGGAGAAGGTCGTTCTCGTTCCAGGGCTTTGTGATGTAACGCCAGATATGCCCGTCATTGACGGCGCGCATTATTTCGTTGATGTCCACGTGCGCCGAGAGCACCATGCGGATCGCGTCTGGGCATACTGCACGTGTTTTCTCGAGAAAGGCGATCCCGTCCATCCCCGGCATGCGCATGTCCGAGACAATGACGTCGGCCGGCTTCCGCTGGAGAATGCCGAGCCCCTCATCGCCGCTCAAAGCGACGGAAATGTCGTAGTGGGCGTAGAAGAAGACGCGTTCTATCGCATGCAATATGCTTTTTTCGTCATCGACAAAAAGGACATGGTTCTTCATGCTATTCTCCGTTGCTGGTGAGTGAACGAAACGTCAATGGCAAAATACCACGCAAGTCATCCGTCCTCCGACCTATCCGTGGATTTTCCCGAATCATCGTTCTTGGGTAGATAATAGCGGTATTTCCTGTTGTCCCCTGTTTTCCTTTCGTGAACGTCGTTTGGCCCGCCATCATCCCGATGCGTCCCGCCGGCTTCCTTGCGCCGGCCAAGCAGGATCCGCAGGGCAACGGCCAGGCCGGCCAATGCGATGAGCAGAACGATTACCATGGGAGAAAATGTTTTTCCGGAGAATTGAGACCGCAATGACGTAAAGAAATTATCGACCTGTTCCTGCGCTCCGGCGTCCACGCTGAGCGCAAAAAGGCCCCCCAGGGCGGCAGCAAGCAAGCGGATAAGTGCCCCCGTTCTCAGGCGGGCGGGAATGGATAACGGCCGGCGACTATTCATGTGCCTCCGGGAACAGATTCTTTACCGCCGCAATCGTATCGGTTTGGGTAATTCCCGCAGCTTCATAAACACCCTTTGGTATTTCGCAGGGCGCATTCTTCCCAACGGCTTTCCAGGAATAGCAATCTGCAATGGCAAGAAGCGAAACAAGTTCTTTGTTCTGGACCATGGGATTGAGAGGATCATGATGAAAGAGACAGGCTTCAACGAGCGCTTGCGGCAGGTTCCACCAATCAAGAAGATATGCGCCGAGTTCCGCATGCGAGGCTCCGATCACGCTTCGTTCGGCCCCGACGCCCGATCGCTCCGGCGCGAATTTCCGCTCACGAGCCAGCTCATCGAGTCTCACGGAAAAATACTTGAGAATGAGGAGTTTCCCGATGTCGTGGAGAACCCCCACAAGCGCAAATTCTTCGGGCATGCCGCGATTGTGTTTGGACAGGTACAATGTGTGCAGAAGCCTGTTGCAAACATTGGAATGTTCCCGCAGGACATCAACGTGCATGTCTCCCTTTCCCTGCCCATTGACAGACTCGAATACCTCCGACGAAATAATGATGTCTTTGACGATGATCATGCCGAGGAACGTTATCGCCTGATGTACCGTGGATACGGATATGCCGAAAAACGCCGAATTGATTACCTGCAGGATGCGGGCAATCCAACCGGGCTCCTCTTCGATGACTTTTGCTATTTCACTGATGTTGCCTTCGTTCTCGATCATCTCCACCACCGTGTGGTACAGGGAGGGAAGAACCGGCAACCCGTCTATCCTGTTGATGGTTTCAAGGACGCCGGAACCGTTCAAGGTATCATGCAAAACGAACAGATGTTCGATCTGGCTCTTGAGGGCCGTGTCGTCCCAGGGCTTGGTGAGATATGCCTTCGCCACGCCGCGCGTGATGGCCTTGAGCGTGGTGCTTTTGTCCGAGTATCCACTGAGTATTATGCGGATCGAAGACGGCCATTTGTCCTTGACGATTTTCAGCAATTCATAGCCATCCATGTCCGCCATCCGCATGTCGGAAACGATAAGGTCCACCCGTTCCTTTTCCATGAGGGCGAGCGCACCGGCTGCGTCCATAACGGTGCGCACATCGTATGCCGTATCCATGAAGGCACGGCGAAGTGAATGAAGCACATGCTCTTCATCATCGACAAAAACAATGGTTTTAGGCACGGTCGGGCTCCCTATTCTTTGGAAGCATTATGGTGAAAACCGCCCCGCCTTGCGGCGCGCTTCCGGCAAAGATGCGGCCTTTGTGCTTATTGACAATGATGTCGTAGGAGATGCTCAGGCCCAGGCCTGTTCCCTTTCCGACTTCCTTGGTCGTAAAAAACGGATCAAATATCTTGGGAATAATCTCTTCCGGAATCCCCGGCCCGTCGTCGGAAATTTCGCAGCACACGTGGATGCCTTCTTCGTACGTCCGGATGCGGATGCACCCCCGGGTCGTTCGCTTCTGATCCCGTATCGCCTGGACCGCGTTCATGATGACGTTCAGAAAGACCTGGTTGATTTCGTTGAGAATGCATGGAACCGGGGGCACCTGCCCGAGATTGAGTTTGACATCAGCGACGTATTTTATTTCGTTGGCCACCACCAGGAGCGTATTCTTGAGGCCGTCATTAATGTCCGACATCACCAGGCCCTGATTCGCATCGATCCTCGCGAAATCCTTGAGATTATTTACAATTGCGATAACGCGGGAAAGACCTTCTTCGTTTTCTTTGAGGAGCAGTTCCATGTCCTGCAGCAAGAAATCCAGCTTTATCTTCTCCGCATGCCGCAAAATCGTTTCCGCGCCCGCTCCTCGTTTGTACAATTCGAGCAGAGAAACGAGACCGGACAGGTATTTTTTAAGCGTTGCTGAATTGCTGGAAACAAATCCGATGGGGTTGTTGATTTCGTGCGCGATTCCCGCCGCAAGCTGGCCGATAGCGGCAAGTTTCTCCGATTGAACAAGCTGCATCTGGTTTTGGCGCAAACGGGATTGCATGTCGTCAAAACTTCTCGTCACGAATCCGAATTCATCGCTGGTCTCGGCCGGTTCGACCGGCCCGCCTGCCCCGATGGATTTGATCCTTCTCGAAAATGAATTGAACGGCCTCACAATGGAACGATAGAGAAATAACCCGGCGATGATGAGGAAGAGAATGGTTATGACGAACAGGCCGATGCCGGCGCGATAGGCCCTGCGTACCATGTTCGCGGCCATCGCAGCAACCGAATGGATCGTGACCGAGGAAGACTCAAACGCGTTGTCGTAGTTTAGCCCGCGCTGGGAATAATACGCTCGCAAACCGTTTTCCAGGATTTGCTTGCACGACAAATAGGACTTGCCTTCGAGAAGCGCCGCGGCCTGCGATTGGTTTCCTTGGTTTGCCAGGTTCTGCGCGGCGGCGTCCATAGCTATGAGGGAATCGCTCGCCGGGCTTACCTTTGAAACAAACGTCCGAAGCGCCGTGTCGGAACTCGTCGCGGCCTCGCGCAACGCATCCGAGAATTGAGGAACATTCTCATAGAACCTTTGCTTCCATCGAACATTCCTTGTAAAGGCGTAATTTTCCGCGCTATGCGTGAGCAATTCATCGAGATAGCGGATTTGGTTCACAATTGCGTCTGTTTCGGTAACCGAGCGGAGCTCCTCTATTGCCCTGGGAATGTCGGTCTCCAGGGGCGCGGACATCCTGTTGAGCTCGTACACCGAGACAAAGGTAATCACACCCACGATTCCGCAAAGAATCACAAGTATTTGGACAAGTCTGGATTTTATGGTCATTCGGTTCTTTCGGAAGAGTGAAGCACCGCGGACAGGAGTCCGCGGCTTCTTCGCGTCCGGGAGTCGCCGAAGCTTGCCTCCCGCTCTGGGGGCCCCCCGCCTAGAGGCACCCCCTATGAGCGTGAGACAACCTCGGCGACTCCCGCTCATTACTTTTAACTGTCATCCACAGACTGGAGTCTGGGGCTTTCTTTTAGTAAAGAACCACGGCCATAGGCCGCGGTCTATTTTCGAGAAAACGCCACAGGCTTTTCTCTGATGCTTGCTCGCGCTGCACAAAATCACTTGACGATTTCGCTGGCCATGCCGAGAACATCATCCGGAATTGTCCGGTGCAGTTCCGCCGCGGTCTTCATGTTGATGATAACATAATCTTGCCGGGGCGACTCGGTCCGCAGCCATTGTGGTTGGGCGCCGGAAAGTATCCTGGCCGCCTTTTCGCCGGAAATCTTTCCGATTTCCGTGAAATCGGCGACGTTCCCCACCAGCGCACCCTTGAGCACGCCGTCCTTGTTGCAGGTAAATCCGGGTTTTGCGTGTTCCTTGCAAATCGCGATAACGATTTCCTCGCCGCCCGACTGAATGAGCGTATCGCACGCGGAATAAACCGCATCCACGGACAAGATGACGGCCGACAATTTGACCCGCAAATCGGCAAGATCCCTGGCGGCGACGTCCACGACTTCTATGCCGCGCTTCGCCAGCATTGCCTTGAATTCGTTGTACTGAATCGACGAATTGGGCTCATCCGTTCTATGGACAAAGGCGATTCTTCTTACCGGGGAACAAATCCGCTCAAACACATAGAACTGACGCGAAGGAGACATGTAGTTGCGCGTACCCACGGCATTGCATCCGGAATTGGACAGGTCCTTTATGACGCCTGTTTCAACGGGATAGGTAACAATAGAGAAGACGATCGGCGTTTTCTTGAGAACATCTTTTGCGATGATTGTTCCCGGCGTGGTAAGGGAATACACGAGATCGACGCGGGCCTTATCAAATTTTCCCATTATTCCCTGCTGAACCGTTTTATCCGCAGCGGCAACCTCAACCAAATACCTGACATTTTTCCCTTCAATAAAACCGTGTTTTTCCATTTCGGACTTAAAGCCGGCGATGTTTTTCCGATATTCGCCATTATCGACCCACTGTGCTATTCCGATGGTGATTTGCTTTTCCTTATGGAAGACGCCGAAGCGCCACAGAACAGCCCCACCGGCACACATGAGCATGAGGACGACGAGCATCGCCATCCATCGTCCCGGGACCTCTAACGAGAACAGCTTCACCATGAATAATTCCCTCGTTGCCGCATGAAAGCATGCGATCTATTATACAATTCAAAGGCATCAAGGGGCAACGCAGTTAAGCAAGGTTTGCCCCGCTTTGGTGTCACCCGGTCGAGCCATCCGGATTGAAGAACCCCGCAGCAAGCTGCGAGGAATCTTCCATCCCTATGGAAAAGAACATACTCATAGTCGCTCGCTAACCCCGGAGCAAGCTCCGAGGAATGCGCTCGCTGTGGGATTCACTTGACTTGATTTTGGATCAATTCTCTTTGGGAAATAGTAATTACGTTGCCACACCGGAATGCCGGGCGTTTGCCGCATCTCATGTATCCGTCGGGCGGAAAATGTCTTTATCCCGCCAACAACGTCTCCGAAGAATTCCTGTTTACGGTCGTGTATGCAAACCGTGATGAAACGCGCCGGAATGCGAATAATCGAAACCGGGCAACCGAAAGTTGTTCAGGAAGCCCTAATTGGACCCTCGTTCACATCGCAAAAAAAGGCAGGGAAGAGTTTTCCCTGCCTTTCGAAGGCAAAGTCAAATAATTAATGACCGGCTAGCGTGTAACGAAGAAGGATTTCACGGCCGATATCCCGTTCTGTTCGAGCCTTGCGAAATGCACTCCGGGACTGAGTGCCCCAATATTCAGGATCAAAGAATGACCGCCTGGTGCGGCATCTTCCTTAACATCAGAGATAACCGACCTGCCGGCACAGTCAAAAACCGAAATTTTCGTGCGTGCCGCCCGGCCCAACATATAGGAAAGCGTTAGGCTCTTGCCGACAAGCTGGGCCGACATCTCGTTTTCGGATAGCGGACGGTTTACCCTGCACGAAACTACGCCCGTGACTTTGGACACGAGTTTGAACCTCAAACCGGCGAAATTCCATCCACCTTGCACGAAGGTGAAGTTGAGCACGTACATGCCGGTGTCGAGTGTTATCGTATTGGGAGTGTTATCCCACTTCCAGTCGTGCCATATTTCCATGTCTCCGGGGGAATTGATGCTCAATGGCATATTTTTCACAGAGTCGGTGGGGACGCCGCTGAAAGTCACCGACACGACATTCGGGGTAGCAGCGACGGATTCATGAAGCTGCAACGAATAGGTTCCCGCGGTATCCACATGTACGGTATAATTCATCCATTGGCCGACTGACGTCCAGGAGAGATAGCTGGAATGACTGCCATTCACATCCGTGTCGTTGATGCCGCCGGTTGTCCCCGAAACAAAATCCCTGTTAGCCATATACTGTTGCATTGCCACGTTTGCCCCGGTATATGCCTGGCGTATGTTGCAATCGCCCTGAAAGTACCCGGCGTAGTGATAGGCTACCCCGTCCGCTCCCTCATCGAAATACACAGCATGCACATCGCCGGGAAGATGCTGGGGATGCCCCTTTAGGGTATCACCAGGAAATGGCGTTCCCTGGTACCCGCTCGGCATGGCTGCCAAGAGGTACGTCACAAAACCTAACGCCGTCACAACAAGAAAAAATTTGTTGAGCATTTCAATACCCCCCTAAAAGCTAAAAGTTAAGAGAATCTCCAAAAATTCAGCGAATAAACAAAGGCAATCTGGAATAATCGTAGAAGTAGGGCGAATCCTGCGCCGCGTCCAAAAACTGACCGCCAAATGTAAGCGTCTATAAAATATCGTTCGCTCTTAACACAGATCAACATAAATCAGCCAGGACCGGGGTACATCGGCGTCACCTTTGGAGGTGAGAATCGCGCCCGTCGTTCATAAAGTAGGTGGTGCTTCGCACCGGACATTATGTCGCTTGCCTTGTCTCCAGCGCGCAACCCTTGTCACAAAGCGCCACATCGTGAATTTCAAGATACATGAGCGAACCATCCCGGCGAATAGAGCTCGACTCAATGCTAATCGATTTCTTGAAAGACGGCCCGTCAAGAACAAGAGTGTGATACTCACCGTTTTCTCCGCACATATCAAGACCTGTGTCGGCCGATTTTGCGGCCAACAATCCAAGCGTGTGCATATCAAGCGTTCTTCCTATCCAATCTTCCGTGAACCAAGGCTTTTTTACGCAGGAAAATATCACCTTGAAGCCCCTTGAGATCAGACGTTTCAACAAAACGGCTCTGTCTGATTGCCATAAAGGACAGTAGACCTCCATGCAGGATTTCTCGCTGCATTCTCTTATCCAATTTGGATAACCATCAACTTCGGAAATGTCTCCGGTCACCAGGACGTCGATACCGTTGTTCAATTTTAAACCGGCGATGCAATCTTCGTAGCTCTTCTTGTAGGGCTCTTTTATGCGCATTATGGAATGTGATATGCCGAGAGATTCCGATTGATAAGCCATAAAGCCGAGTGGGTGAGCGCGGAATTTCTCGCCCACCGGCGCGAAAGTGATGAGGTTCAGAACGTCGTGTCCAATCAATATGGAGTCGTGGAGAGCGAGTGCAGAATCCTTTCCGCCAGTCCATAGAATTGATGCTTTTTTTTGATTTCATCGTCCTGCCGCCATCTCCCGCGCGATTAATTCCGCCTGTTTCAGGACGGGATCGGTTGCCAATTACCGAGCCGGGAGCATCGGCTCACGGCAACATGGTCATGGCAGCCGAGGGATTTCCCGTCAATCACGACTTCAACGGCTTTGACCAGTGTTGTTATGTCAATCGTTGCCGTCTCCTGGGAAAAAACTGATGCAGTGAGAGTCAAAAGCATGCAGACGGCCCCGAAGCGCATGGTGCTATCCCCCATTTCTTGCACGATTGGAAATTCTTAGCAATGTTTGCATTATGAAACTATTTGATGACATTGCCAACAAGCCTTGAAAAATGCCACTACGTTTGGGCGCCCCGCCGCTTCGCGGCGGCGGGCCTCCGTTCATGCTTCGCATCCAGCTCAGCACCCTTCGGGCTGCCTTCGGCAGTGGTCTTCGCACATCCTGTGCTCCGGCTCGGGCTCGGCCAAAGGCCTCGGTGCCGCCTGCCCTAAGGCCTGCGGCCCGGGTCAGGCGGCCCTGCGCTTTGGCGCACCGCGCCGGTCCGCCCTGGCGCTGGGCAGAAAATGATTTCCACCTCTAAGAAAGTCGCACACGCAAATTAGGTAGTTCTACTGCAATCTCACGGTTTGCCGGGTATCTCACAAGCTTGGGGCTCCAGACCTATCGTCCTCATCTCATTTTTTTCCTTTGCGGCCACAGGCTCCCTATTATTTTAGTTTTGGAGGAGGAACAGCTTATGAAGAACATAGTGAGTTTTTTTGCCACATGTCTTATTCTGGCGCTTCTCGCAGGATGCGGCGGAAACGGAAACCATCGGGTCTTTGGAAAACTTACCGGCGTGTCGGGCACGGTCCGGTTGTTCGGAGCGGCGGGCGGCGCATGGGCGCCTGCGCAGAACGGTGCAGCGGTTGGCATCGGCGACAGCGTGCAAACGTCCGAAAAATCCGAGGCCGTGGTGGCTTTCGGCAACAGCACCGTAAAACTGAGCGAAAATACCTGCATTACGATCAGCGACACGCTGGACGCTGAGAAGAAAAGGCTCGTGTCGGTGCTCGTTACCGGCGGCGAAGTTCTTTGCGACGTAAAAGACTATGAGAAAAGCGGCGGCAGGTTTGAAGTGTGGACGCCGACTGCCGTTGCTCACGCGGAGGGAACCCACTTCAGCGTGACGTTTTCCCCGCAGGCCTACTCCACCAACGTTCACGTGCTTGACGGACGCGTACGCGTGTACAATCCGTTCATGCCGTCGGCGCCCCAGGTGATGGTTTCGCCCGGATGCTTCACCACGGTCGCTTACAATGCCGGACCGTCTGCGACCGCACCCATGAACTACGGCCAGTTCAAGAAGATGGAACGTGTTCTTGGGCCGCGGTGGTACCACGATTACGGAGTAAGATTCAACGTAGACCCGGACCAGATGCCCCTTGACGCTCCGATCGTCGTTGTTCCCGTGATTACCGCACCCCTGTTTTTCCCGCCGGTACCTCCGCTACCCCGGGGACCGCACGGACGCTTTGTTGTGCAAGGGCCGTTCTTGTTGCCGCCAGGCCCGGGAATGCCTTTGCCGGAACGTCGTTCGGTCGCCTTCGCAGCGTCTGGTTTTCCCGCTCCCGGAATGCCGCCAATGCCGTCGATGCCTCGTCATGGCGGCGTATTGGTTCCTCCGGCGCCGCCCGGACCAGGTCGCCTGCCCGCGCCACCCGGTTCCGGTCGCATGCCCTCTCCTCCCATGCCGGGCCATGTCCATATGGTTGCGCCCAGGCCTGTGGCGCCGCTTGCGCCCCACGCCCCGATAATGGCCAAGGTTGCTGTTCATGGCGGCAACGGAGGCCATCAGGGCGGCAATCACGATCACGAAAAACATAAAGGCGACAAGCACTAGAGGCGCAACTAGCGGGTGACGTCTTGATCCTGCTTTACGGTTCCAGGGATTCGAACGAAACGGTACTCGAGCGGATCCACCAGCTCTTCGCGCACCTTGATTGAAAACGACCGTGCGGTGCCCGCGCTGTCGAAAGCAAAAACCGGGTAGCTCTTGCCGAAATACCTGTCGCGCCAGACGCACATCATCGTATCGCCGCTTACATGCCACAGGTTGCCCGCAAGGCCCGGATGCGCGGTGAGGTGAAGTATGCAGTCTTTCCCGGTGCGAAAAATGGTGGCAGTGCCGTACACGTCGCTCCTGTAGGTGCCCGTGAGCGCCTCCGGATTTGCGAGCCCCAGCATGGTACGGGATGCCGAGGCCTTCGCCACGGCCGGATCGTTGTTCCACCGATGCAGGAGAATCCCGCTCCAATCCCGTGAGGGAATTCCCAGATAGCCGTCCAGAATTTCGTAGAAAATCGCCTCGTGAAGCCTGTGGTTGTCGCAATTGGTAAGCACCGCGATCCCGAGTTTTTCGTCCGGCACGAACCCCACGAAACACAGCATGCCGTCGACCCCGCCCACATTGTACACAAGCATGCGTCCGTAGTAATCGGCCAGCATCCAGCCCAGGCCCGACGCGTGAAACTTGGTTGCGGGAAACAGCCCGCGCGAGTTCGGCTCGGGCGGTGCGAGCATCTGCGGGGTCCGCGTCTCGCCCACAATGGCCGAATCGACCACCACGGTTCCGTTGAATAGCCCATTGTCAAGTTGGAGCCTGAGCCATTTGGACAGGTCTATGGCGGTTGAATTCATGGCGCCCGCCGCGCCGATGTTGTCGAACATGCGGTAGGTAATTGCCGACACCTTGCCGTCGGCAATCGTGTGCGGGTCCGCCGCATTCTGGAGTTTAAACAGATCCCGGGCAGACGTGCCCGTGCGCGTCATGCCGAGCGGGTCGAGCAGCCGTTTCTTGACAAGTGCGCCCCACGGCATCCCCGCGGCGGTCGCGGCAACCCTGCCCGCAACGAGATACATCAGGTTCGAATAGCCATAGCGGCTTCGGATTGCGAAATCCGGCTTGAGGAACCTGAGCCGGGACAGTATGGTATCGTCGGTAGAGCGCGAGCCATACCACAACAGGTCGCCGCTGCGCGTTGCAAGACCGGTGCGATGCGACAGCAGATCGCGCAGCGTGAGTTCGCTGCTCGCGCAGTCGTCTTGCAGCGCAAACGAGGGCAACCGCCGCGAAACGGTATCGTCCCAGGAGAGAATTCCGTCTTTGACAAGGAGGCCGATGGCTGTTGCCGTAAACGGTGTTGTGGCCGGGCCGATGGCAAATACGGTTTTGCCGTCGATCCGCGCTCCTTCTCCCCGCCTGCACACGCCATACCCCCGGCAGGCGACCAGGGAATCGTCCTTTACAACGGCAACAGCGACCCCCGGCACCCGCCACGACGACATGCAGGCTTTTACGCACGAGTCAAGCGGCAGGGGAAGCCCGCCCGCGGCGGAGGCGCAGCAGGTCAGCGAAACAATCACGAGCACAACGGTATATTCTTTTGTCATACATCGGTTCCACTTTTGAGCACATGGCACAATGCATAAAAATAGTAAAAGTCATTGCCGCTCCCATCCGGATATTGTAAGTTAGTTATCGGTTGACAGTTTAGTCCATAGGAGGACACGTGCAATTCCGATGTGGGGCGGCCGTAGCCGCCGTATGCCTTCTGATTTCGTGCGCAACGTACCGGCCCCAGCTGCCCGGCGCCATCGCGCGCGGCACGCACGAATATGTCAACGATGTCGCGGGCATCAGGATCGCATTTCCAAAACAATGGGACATCTCAACCGGTCCTGCAAGCGGCCCGAAGGAATTCCGGCCGTTGTTCCGCACGCTGCAATCGCCCACCACCGAATTGCTTTTTATAGGAATGGATTCAAGCAAGAACGCGTTTGTGCGCTGCGTTGCCGAAGCGTTCGACGGCGGTCTGGACTCCTATTACACGGCGGTCGTTCGCAGCAGCGGGGCCGGGATCAATCCGCTGGCCGCCGATTTCTACGAGGGAAAAGGCCGCAAGCTTGTGGTCTGGACTTATGAGGTCGGCAGCGGCGGGCAGGCGTCGGCGTTTGAGGAGTACATTATCGACCTTGGCGGCACCAAATGCCGTCTCAGCTTCTGGACATCTCCGGACCTCATTTCCAGCTACCATGCCGAATTTGAGAAGACGGCAAGAACGGCATGTGCAGGAAGAGAGCTTGCCACGTGCGAGCAGGCCTGGGCTGCGAAAGACAGCGCAAACGTGCACCGGACGCTCAAATAATAATGAGAGCATAAATGAGTGACAGGTGTCACTCCCGCGAAAGTGGGAGTCCATCTTTTCTTCATAGCGTGTATCCCCGATCAGGTCGGGGAGAACAAAACTTTCTACAGAAACCGTCCCGGGATTCGCTTTCAACGTCGGATACGTATACGTTGCCATTGGCAACCACTATTTTTCCATCATGCACATAAACGACATTTTCAAACGCGACAAGATTACCTTCAGCTTCGAGTTCTTCCCTCCGAAGGACGCGGCGGCTTCGGAACAGCTGTTCCACACCATCACGGACGTGGTACCGCTTGGCCCCTCCTATGTGAGCGTCACGTACGGCGCAGGCGGTTCCACCCGCACGCTCACGCACGACCTTGTGGTTCGCATCAAGAAAGAAACCGGCATTACCGTGGTGTCGCACCTTACATGCGCCGGTTCCACCCAGGACGAGATTCTGAGGATTCTGGCCACCTATCGCGCAAGCGGCATTGACAACATCATGGCGCTGCGGGGCGACCCGCCCAAAGGGCAGCAGCCGTTTGTTCCGCCGGAGGGCGGCTGCACACACGCCGCCGAGCTCATCACGCTCATAAAGCGGCATTTCCCCGCAATGGGTGTCGGCGTGGCAGGGTATCCGGAAGGTCATCCCGAAACGCCCAACCGCCTGCGCGAGTTGGATTACCTCAAGGCGAAAGTGGATGCCGGGGCCGATTTCGTGTGCACGCAATTCTTCTTCGACAATCACGATTTTTTTGACTTCTGCGACCGGTGCAGGCTCGCGGGCATCACGGTACCTATCCTGGCGGGTATCATGCCCGTTACCTCGCTCAAGGGAATGGCGCGCATGGCCGACCTGGCCGCGGGCACGCATTTTCCGGCGCGGCTCCTCAAGGCGCTGTCGCGAGCCGAAGACGACGACCACGTGGAAAAAGTGGGCATTCACTGGGCAACAGAGCAGGTGGCCGACCTGATTGACAACGGAGTAAAGGGCGTTCATTTCTACACGCTTAACAAATCGAAAGCAACGTTGAAGATTTACGATTCGCTGGGTGTTACCAGTTCGGCACGCTTGAAAGAGTAATTTTGCAGATTGTTCCCCTTCGTTTTCCCTATGGCAGAAAAATGGTCTTGGAGGGGAAACCACTACGCGGTTTCCCCTGGCCCCCAGCTTCCGGCGCTTTGCGCCGGTGATCTGGGGGCACACCCTTTCCAGCGGAAACGTGCGCAACGTGCAACGCTTGCGCGTTGCACGTGTCACGTTTCCGCAACGCCTTCTCTGTGGATTGCCGCTTCGCGGCGATAGAAAACTTGTTGCCTTCCTACAACAATTGCTCGTCGCGGGTGTCCCCACAACTGGAGCTTGATTCTTGCAACACTCTTCTTCCCGGGGTGCACCCAGGGGAGGAATGCGCCCGCCGCAAACCGTAAATGTCAAGACCCGACGCAACTTACTGGTCGTCAACCTTCAGAAACTCTTGTTCAAGACCGTCCTTTGCAATCTTCAACTGCAACTACCGGCCGCCGGTAGCCTGCACGCGTGCGTTAGGACGGACTGGAGCGGTGCGCCAAAGCGCAGGGCCGCCTGACCGCGGCCTCCAGGCCCTAGCGGCAGGCGGCACCGAGGCCAACCGGCCGAGCCCGTAAGGAGGGCCGACCCCGGTCATGTAGGGGCAGGTTTCAAACCTGCCCCTACATGACCGGGGGAACGCCCAAACCCACTGTCAAAATTTGAGACAGGCAGAACCTCCCCCCGCAAAAACCCATTTATTTCAAGCAATTACCTTTTCCCATACACCACAAGTTTTTCCCTTAGCGCAATTTCGCTGATCGGCTTTACAAGATAATCGTTCATGCCGGCGGCGAGACAGGCTTCTCTGTCTTCGGAAAGCGCATGCGCCGTGAGGGCGATTATCGGAATTCTTTTTCCGATCCTGCGCCTGATTTCACCGGCGGCCTCCACGCCGCCCATCACCGGCATCTGGACATCCATAAAAACCATGTCGAACGGCTGGGAGCATGCCTTGTCCACCGCCTCCGCTCCGTTGACGGCGAAAGAAACCGCGCATCCCAGTTTTCCAAGCATCACGCTGAGAAGTTTGCGGTTTACCGGATTGTCTTCCGCAACCAAAACCGCGGCGCCCACCCCCTTCTGTTCGGCCGCCGAGTGTCTGGTAACGAGGTTCTCCCGGCGTGCGGTGCCTTGGCCCAACAACGTGCGCATGATATTTCTAAAATCGGCCCTGCTCACCGGCTTGCTGCAATAGGCGTCGAATCCGAGATCGGCGTAAGTCCGGGCCGAGCCCGGGTAGGCATCGCTGGTGAGGGCAAAAAGTCGCGTTCCCTGCAGCGCACGCGAGGCGCGAACCTGCGAAGCGAAATCGGCGGCAGGCAGGTCCTTTTCTCCGCATTGGTACACGATCGCATCCGGCGCAGGATCGCATGATTCAAGCACCGCCAAAGCCTCAGCGGCCGACCCTGCTGCCGCCACAACGATTATACCCGACTCCGCGCACAGGAGTGCGGTGATCTCTCGCGCCGACGGATCGGGATCAACGATCAGCATTCTTCTGCCCGAGAGCGCATTTTCGCCGGCATTCACGCCGGGGCCGCCTGCGGAGGGTTTCCCTTCGTCAAGAACCAGCGTTACCGTAAACTCGCTGCCTTTCCCCACCTCCGAGTCCACGGTAATTACGCCGCCCATTTTTTCCACCAAAGCCCGGACAATGGCAAGCCCCAGGCCGGTCCCGCCGTATTTCCTGGTTGTGGAGGCGTCGGCCTGGACAAACGGATTGAAAATCTCGCGCTGTACGGCTTCCGGAATGCCGGTTCCCGTGTCCACGACGCTGATGCGCACAAGCCGGCGTTCCGCTTTGCCTTCCATCCGGCTGTCTGTTATGCTTTCGCAAGCAACGGCGAGCGTGATGCTTCCATGGTCGGTGAATTTTGCGGCGTTGTTGAGGAGGTTGAGGAATATCTGGCGCACGCGCGTGGGATCGCCCACAAAACTTCGCGGGCCATCGGCAGGATACTCAAACCGAAGCTCCACGTCTTTCCCCGCAACGCGCTGACGCACGATGCGGAGCAGGCCGGACAAAAGGTATTCAAGGTCGAAATCGATTGATTCCAGCCGCACCTGACCGGCTTCGATCTTTGCAACATCGAGAATGTTGCTGATAATGCCGAGCAACAGATCGCCCGAAGAACAAATGGTGTCCGCGTAGTCCCGCTGTATTTCGGACAGCGGCGTGTCGGACAGCATGCGGGCAAACCCGATGACCGCGGTAAGCGGCGTCCGAATTTCGTGAGACATGTTGGCGAGGAACAGGCTCTTTGCCTTGTTGGCCGCCTCCGCATCGTCTTTGGCTTTCTCCAATTCCACCTCCGCCTGCTTCCGGATGGAAATGTCGCGCGCAATGCCGAGCACGAGCTTTTTTTTGTCAATTACCACGGGAACGGTGCATATTTCGACGGGAACGGCGGAACCGTCCTTTTTATGCAGGGTGAATTCGTCGGGGCCTGTGGGTCTGCCCATCATGTTCCTGGCCAGCAGCGCAGCAGCCTTGACAATATCCTCCTTGCCGATGAGGTTGAGTTTGAGGAAACTGCTCCCTACGAGGTTCCTTCGGGGAGATCCCACCAGTTCCTCGGCTTTCCTGTTGCCGTCCACGAACGTGCCCGAAAGATCGTTCATATAGTAAGCGTCCGGCGCAGACTCGAACAGAACCCTGAACCGCTCCTCAGAAGACTTGAGCTGCTCCGTCAGGCCGGTACGCTCTTCCAGCTCCTGTTCGAGTTTCCGTTTAGCGCCTTCGAGCTGTTCGGTTCGAAGGAGAACAAGCTCTTCGAGCTGTTCCTGATGCTTTTCCAGCTCGCGCTGGACCTGTTTCCTTTCCGAAATGTTAAGGATAACGCCCTGTGCGAACGCAACCGAGCCGCCCTTCCCAAAAGGCGTGATATTGATCTCCGTGGGGATGGTATTCCCGGATTTGTCCTGCAAATCGATTTCCAGGTTTCGCACCGGTTTGCCGGTGAACAGTTTTGCAATCACCGACAGCGCCTTGGACATTTCGCGGCCCGGCATTACCGAGCTCACATTTTTTCCTATGAGTTCTTCCGGAGTGTACCCGTACATGGCTCGCAGATTCGGGCTTATGTACAGGATCCGGCCGGCAATATCGATCTGAAAAATCACGTGATTCATGTTCTCGATGATCATCCGCAATTTCTGTTCGCTTTCCCTGAGCTGCCGCTCGGCCTGTTTGCGTTTTGTGATCTCCCGCGTTACAAAGAACAGCTCGTCGCCCTTGATGTTGCCCGTGCTTGCCAGGTCGCGCCAATTGCCATCCTTGTCTTTGAACCTGTATTCGAACGTCTCGGAAATGTCCGAGTCCTTTCCTGTAAAGAGCCTCTTGCCGCGGGCGCTGATGTACTTGCGCAGAAGCGGTACAAGCAGCTTGCGATCGTTGGGGTGAATGAAAGCCAGGCCGGGCTTTCCCAGCAAGTCCGTAGACTCGTAGCCAAGGATACGCTTGTGTGAAGGGCTCACATACACGTACCGGGAGAAAAGATCGGTTACCGAGATCAATTCGTTGGTGTTCTCTATAATCAATCTATACCGAGCCTCGACTTCTGCAAAATCGAGGGGCGGGACCGGGCTTGGGGCCGCAGTCTTTTTTCTATTGAAGAACAAACCCATAAAACCTCGGGGGTGGACGGCTATTCTCTGATTTTACACGGTTTTTCCTGAAAATGCCGCAAGAAAGATTAGGCTTGCAGCGTCCCTGGTCTTTGCAAGAAAGTTCGGCAAACAGTGATTCGTTCTTCTTATACGAATTTGCTTTCAAGATGATTCTGAGCATGGGTGTCATCGCGAGCGCAGCGCGGCGATCTCATACGGTTGAGATTGCTTCGTCGCGGACTCCTCGCAATGACATACGGTCAACTTGA
>Ga0182027_10003114_pt1 | contig 26534 bp, 16 predicted proteins | sample 712E1DmetaG_FD_121300 | JGI IMG/M metagenome (GOLD analysis project Ga0182027, IMG submission 121300) | Permafrost microbial communities from Stordalen Mire, Sweden - 712E1D metaG (Illumina Assembly) | ecosystem: Environmental > Terrestrial > Soil > Wetlands > Permafrost | place: Sweden...
AAATGCCCCCGGATGCAAACTGAATTACCTATCCCCTACCCTCTTTGAGGTTGTATCTGTGGACTGGCTTTTTGAAGATTAAGCGGTGGCATTAGTGACTATGCGAAATTTCGCACTCCCCTAACAAATATGAAGAGTAGTGCGCCCATATCTTGCCATATGGCGAACGGTGCAGCTATCTGAATTATCGAGCTCGCCGTTATCAATGCAATCCACGCGGGGAATTCTTTGTGGGCAAAAGCAAAGGTTACAGAATAGTCATTCAGTAACCTATACTAGGATTCCAAGGACTTATGCCACCCAAAGCCTTCCAAGTAGTACTTGTTCAGCACAGCGACGGATTCCTGAACGGCCTCGTCCCGGACTTCGCCCGCATGCTCGACGACCAGCTCAGTGCTTCCAGCGCACTTGTTTCCGTGCTTTCCGAGCGTTCCTACCGCGGCGATGTGCTACGCTTCAACCAGTGGCGCGGCAACCGGCCGATCGACAAGGCTCTGATCGAAAAATACATCAAGTATTTGTCTAAACAAGACTACTCCCCCTCTTACATCACTCGCATCCTGGCCTCCATCCGCTGGTACGTCAACCGCATCCGCGACCTGCTCTTGGGACGATGCCACCCTGCGCAGCCTGCTGCCTCCTGAAGAACGCAAGTCCATCATCGAGACCGCCGAGCGCTGCCTGGTGGCCAAGGCCCCGCGCGGCAGCCGCGCCGTTGGCATCGAAGCCGGCCGGTATATCCCTGTCTCCGAGGTCCATAAGCTTATGGAAACCTGCCTCCAGGAAGACAGCAAAGCCGGCGCCCGGGACCGGGCCATGATCCCCCTGGCCTGGCAGCTCGGCTCGCGCGTCCACGAGATCGCGGGTCTATCCATGATAGGATATCAGCCTGGCAGAGGGCACAGTTCCCGGGTACTTCGTGCACATCATCGGGAAAGGCAACAAGCAGCGCCCAGTCACACCCAAGCTGGTGGGAAATGCCGCCCACTATCTCAAGGATTAGTTGGCGGTCCGGGGCGAGGCACCTGGGGCGCTTTTCTGTTTCATTTCCTATCGCGGAAACCTGAGAAGGCTGGACAAGAATCTGACCCCGAAAACGCTGCACAGCATTTTGAAGGACTGGGTCGCTCGGTCCGGCCTCCCACCCACCACCTGGCACGATTTCCACCGCACCATCCTGAGCGACGTGATCGCCAGGTCCGGCCTCACCACCGCCCAGCACCTGGCCGGTCACAGTTCCTCCGCCACCACGGCGCGCTACGACCGTTTGTGGAGGGAGAATGTTCAGGAGGACATAAATTGCCGGCCGGATGCCCCATCCCCCACTGGTGCGGACCCTAACCTTGAGTGCCTGTAAACTCAGTGTTAAAAGGCGATAAACTGCCTATAGTACTGAGAGAGCGTCTTTTATCTCCTGCCAATCAAGAGGCTGCACATTGATGAATGATGCAACTTCGGCATTATGGATTTTCCGCTTCCGATTCAGATTCTCACGCAAGCTGATCTGGTCGCTTAGATTTTGCCTCCACCTATCAAGAATATCTGCCGATTCAAGTGATTGCCTCGAGGCAATGGTTCTTTCCAAAATGGCTGTTTGAGTATCCATTTCATCCAACTGCTCGAGCAAGATCGCGTCCATATTTGACCGGAAAGTAGACCTCACATTACCAAGTAAGTGCAGGAAAGCTCGTGATTTCGCTTGTTCAACCCAGCCGAGCGCCTCGGTTAGTTTTTCTGTCGTGATTGCAAGTGATACTAAAGGGCCGTAGAAATCCGGTTTCAGATTGAGAAAATCAATGATAAGTTCTTCTGTGCGTAGTTGCGCCCTCATAGAGTCAACAATCTCAATGGCTCTTTCATAATACTCATAAGCAATAATTGGATTTCCCTCAGGGAGTTCCATGCTACCCATAACATAAAGTGCTTGCCAAAGTGTGTCTGCCGGGACATCATCGTAGTTTCCATCCACAATCGGTAGGAGTAATTCCTTGGCCTGCTTCTGTGCACCCATATTGTAATGAATGTAAGCCAAGTATCCCCTTGCTTTAGCCACCAGCCTTTTGTTGTTTGCTTTGTCGAAGGTGGCAATGGCTGATTTCAACAATGCAAAGCTTTGATCTTGATGGCCTCGATAGTACGAGAGTAATGTTGCTACATTCATTTTGACAAACGCCATGTCGTTGATCTGGTTGTGACGCTGATACAACTCATGAGCTTTACGATATAGCCGTATCAAGTTCCAGTACTGTCCTTTTCTTCGCATGAGTGCTGCTCTGTTAACATTGATGCCAGCCTGACCCAGTTCATTTTCCTCCTGTCTGAAGATTTCATCTGCTTCGTTTAAGCATAGCTGCACTTCGTCAAGTTGATTAAGCTGACTATACACATAGCTCAGGTTAATCAAGAGTTCAGCAATATGCATTTGAAAGTGGCGCAATATTTCTACGGCGCGCAAATAGCATGTGAGCGCCTCTTCCATGCGATATGCGGTTTTATGAATATCAGCCTGGTTCCATAAGACGTAACCTAGACCGAGCTGATAATCGCGTTTCTCATAAATCACCTTAACTTGATCCAGAATATTAAGAGCCGCTGACGGCTCAAGGCCGCGGGCGATCCTCTCATCCACTAAGGCGATGCCAAACCCAAAATTGTGCTCCACAAAAAATTCCCGCATCTCTGTGAACAGCCCATACTTCCGTCGCAGACAGTTTAGTGATTGGAGTGAACAGTGGATTCCTGCTTGATTTTCGTTAGCCGCGAAAAGTATCTGGGCCCGAACGGTCAAAGCCTTGGCCAAAACCATATCATCATCGACTGCGATGGCACAAAGAACTGCACTCTCTGAGATGTCCATCGCCGCCTTCAATTCATCTTCGCTCGCCGAATCCCGCGCCATCTCGATCAAGCGCTCAATGTCCTCACTCCGAATCTGAGCCAAATTCTGTTGGATCCTTTCCAGACGCGTGTACTGGTCTACATGAGTTATGTGATCCAAGAACGATTGGTTCGCGTTCACAGGTCCTCAGGCAGTAATTCGATCAAGTTCCACTGGGTCAAGTCTAGCTTACCATTTGGATCGGAAAGCAGCTGTAAATACTGGCTTGAAAGCTCCGCCAATCGCCCACCCGGACCGATCTTCTGAACGGTTTCAAATGATTCCTTCGCATTATCAAGTTTTTTCGTCATCATCCAAGTAATTCCCAAGTTATATTGGACATAAACCATGAAAGATTTGGTGTATTTTTCGCTGGCCCTTGGATCGGACTGATCCAAGTCAGGTTCGAGAAAGAGGACATCCTTGTAGTATTCAATAGCCTCAGGATAGTTTCCAATACGTCGGTAGACGTTTCCCAAACCAAAAAGCGATTGGATGCAACATGGGTCAATGTCCAGAGCGCTATGATAGGCTTTAATAGCTTCCTCTGGCCGGCCAAGCTTTGAGCAAGAACTTCCCAATTCCCAAGCAGCATCCCGGAATCGCGGTGTTATTTCCAGCTCTCTCCTGAATGCTTCGCACGCCCTTTCATACTCGCCCATATCATAGAGTAATATTCCCAGCCAGAAATTCAGATAGGGGCGGTCTGGATATCTTGAAATCTGGTTTCGCGTTTCTTCCACCGCTTCCGCTAGGCGACCCGCATGTGCTAACTCAATACTGCGCTCCAAGTCATTCATGTTTAGTCCGTGTCTGAACCCAACGTCTTCCTTCTTTTTACATATTTGCCGTCTTCTTGGTACACAAAATCAATCCTTTCGGTGATTGGCGGGTAACTCTCTCGGATTTGTTCACTTCTGTAGTTCAGGCTGTGTTTCACTCGCGGTTCGTCTTCTGCAAGCAGCCAAGGAACTTCATACTCGACAAAGCGAGTAGCCCGGACTGCTGTGCGAGCCACCCCGCTAACGGGTTCAATCTCCAAAGCTTTTTCAAACTCCGCCTCGGCTAGGTTCCAAAGACCCTTTGAACCGAAAATCTCGCCCATCAACTCGTGAATCATACCTAAATTCATCCCAACGGTCATTGCTTTTTTAAATTCAAACAGTGCATCCTCATATTTGTCTGTAAACATTAGCAACTGACCAAGAATAAAATTCAAGTGACCAGCATAGGGAGTTCCCGCCTTTGATAGAATATTCATCTCATTCCTCACCATCTCGATAGCTTCTTCATATTTTCCTTGATCAGCTAAACAAGCGCCAATGTTTCCCCTGGCGCCGTGGATACTTGGGTAAACCTCAACGGCCTTCCGATAGGAAGGGATTGCTTGGTCTATTTTATTCAAATCACGATAACAGTTCCCCATATTGTAATATGCGTCTGCGATCTCCTTTTCTGATGCCTGCATTGAAACAGCAAAGGTGTATTCTTTAATCGCCTCATGAGGCTGCCGCGCATGGGCATAAGCGTTTCCAAGCAGATAATGTGGATCGAAGGACTCAAAATTCTCTGAGATAGCCGTCTGATATCGTTCGATGGCAAGATCGATGTAGCCCGCGATTTCAAGGCTTCTACCCTCTTGGCATAAACGGGCGGTTGTCTGCGTAAGTCTGGCACTGGCCTCCTCTGGAATTGTCGGCAATTGTTCTTTGTTCCTCAGCAGACTTTCCTGAGTTTCCAAGAAAGTGCTCAACAATTGTTCCGCCTCTTTCGCAAATTCAGCATCTGGAACAGCTTCTAATAGCCGTTCCAATTCGACGCTGGCTTGTCCGAACTTTCCTTGTCGGACCAATAAATCATAAAGATTCGTCCAACCTTCTCGCCTGTATGGATCTAACTCTGTTATTTTTTGGAGTTCAATTTCTGCCAAGTCAAGTTCGTTGCTAGCAATATAACACATGGCTAAAGCATTGCGAGATTCGGGATTATTTGGGTCCAAAAGGATTGCTTGTGTCAATACAGGTACAGCTTCCTGTAACTTATCTTGTTGAATAAGCGCCGTTCCGAGACCCCCATAAAACCTACCTTCTCTTGAATCGGCTTCAATGGACATCCGGAAATGACGAACGGCGCTATTTAACTTGTCAGGCGTACTAAACAGATACATCCATCCAAGTTCGTAGTGAAATAGGCCTATATCTGGTGCAAGAGAAATTGCCTCAGTCATTAATTCAATGGCCTTCTTTAGATTACCCATTTGATACTGACTGATTGCATCTTCAAATCTCTCGGTCGGTATAACACCGTATCGATTTCGTACATCAAGCATGGTGAGATGCCTTCTAGCAACTTTTCCCGCATCACTCATAGGGTTTATTTCATTCGTTTTGTTCAAAACATCCATTGCATCTGACAACAATCCCATCTCTACCAGTGCTCTCCCAGAGCCTAAGAGAGCTTCTTGATTCTCCGGCTGCTCTTGGACAATCCCTGCAAAAACCTTTATTGCATCTCTTTCCCTGCCTGCATCCAAATATGCCTGAGCCAATTCCAGTCGAGCGGCAATAAAGAAAGGATCAAGGAGACAAACCTTTTCTAAATCCGCTATGACGGTCTTCGATTGTTTATTCTCATTTGTTCGAGCGATTCTGGACAATGCCGCCTCAGCAGCAGCGCGCTGCTCAATAGTCGATGGGGCAATCCTCGCTTGCAGTTCCACAAGGGCTTTCAAACTGACTTCCCTGAGATTATCCTCAGCGGCCAATTCTTGTGTTCTTTGCCACGCGTTTTGACATTCTAGAATCCGGCCCTGTTCCAGGCATATCTGTCCATGCAGCCAATACACCCTGGCATCCATCTTATCAATTTTCAACGCCTGCTCTACCAAGGCTTGAGCTTCGTCTGTTCGTTTTAGTAGCCGGTAAGTGTCAATTAGCTGTAAGTAGAAATCCATTAACTCAGGCGCTAATTCGAGAGCGCGCTCGTATTCCCTGGCGGCCTCATGCCTCATACCTAATTTCTGATAAACAAACCCCAGGTCCGCATGTGACAAAGAGTTCATTGGGTCTATCTCGATGGATTTCCTGATGGCCGATATTGCTTCTTTATAGCGTTCCACCTCACTGAGGCAAATTCCGAGTCTTCGGTATACCTCTGAGTTAACAAAACCTGCATTAATAGCCTCCTCAAACTCATTGGCGGCGCTAGCGTAATCACCTGCCATTTCCAGTTCTAATCCTTTGGCGTAGCAATTTTGCGACATATCCATATTTGGCTCACCAACGTAAGATTCAACGGCTACAACTGTTCCACCTCAATTTGAATTGAGGTTTGCCTTCCCAGAGTTTCCTGTTCAGTCAGAATCTCTTGTGCAAAGAGTTTTTTATGTTAAACTCCTCACAAGAACAAGATTATTTTGGAGTGGTCTTTAGTGATTGGTATCATATCAAATTATTAACTTGACTGCAATAAATTTCCGAAGGAGGCCAAGGTTAGGCCTTAGTTCTTCGTCACACAAGACTCCTGAGTTACTCGCTCTTATCGATAAACTACTAGGCCAACTCACTAAGAGGCCCCAATATGGATCACATGGATTTAGATACTCTCCTAAAAGGGTTTCGATCGAAAGCCCAAACGGGCGCAATATCAGAAAATGGTCTGGCTCATCTGCTTTCTCTCGCTGATGAGTTGAGCGCTTCTGGTGATTGGGATCGCGCCTGGCAGGCGCTCACTGTAGCCAGCCAGGCTGCTCAAAATAGCCGAAATCTTCACTATCTCGCAGAAGCCTCTATTTATCGTGGCATCCTTCAACACCGGCGGGGAGATTTGCGCAATGCAATTGAAGCTTGGGAAAACGCCCTTTCTCGCTTTTCGGAATTGGCTGAGGTTGAAGGTATCGCTAACTGCCACGTGAATCTTGGCGCGGCGTATAAATCGCTCGGGGAACTAGATAAAGCGCGTGAGCATCTACAATCAGCTAGAAGCCTATATCAGAACATTGACTTCCACAAAGGTCAGGCTGCCGCACTCACTAATCTAGGTCTAGTCCATCGAGATAGTGGTCAACTCGATCAAGCAGTTCAATGCTTTGAAGCCGCGCTAGCATTAGATCGGGAATTGGAGGATATTCGAGGCGAAGCGGGCAATTTGAGCAATCTCGGTATCTTGTCATTGCCGCGGGGCGATACACAATTAAGCTTAGAATATCAAGAGCAAGCATTGAAGCTCTACAAGCAGGTTGGAGATCTGTTGGGGGAGTCCAATGTCCATGGCAACCTAGGAATCATTTATCAGACTGTGGGTGACTTCAAAGGAGCCGAAGCGCATTTTAACCATGCGCTTAAAATCGATCGTAGCTTGGGCACACGGGCCGGCGAGGCAGCCGATCTGGTGAACTTGGGGCTGTTCTACCGGGATATGGGTGAATTATCCCAGGCCCGGAAATGTCTTGAAAATGCATACGAGCTCCATGCCCGCGACGGCCGGGCGGATGGCGCCCTAATTGCGCTTGGTAATTTGGGTATGGTGCACCGGTCTCTAGGGGATTATTCAAAGGCTCTCGCGTGTCTAAGTCAAGCCTTGAAACTGGCACAAAAGAGCGGTTTTCAGCGACATGAAGCTCATGTATGGGGCAATATGGGTTTGATCTATCAAGAACGAGGCCAGCTAGACGAGGCGCGTGAGGCTCACGAACATTCACTGATGCTCAAGCAAGCGGTTGGAGATCGTTTAGGAGAATCAGCCTCGTTGGGCAATCTAGGGATAATCGCCCGTTTGAAGAAGCGTTTTGATGAGGCGATTGAATTACATCAGCAGGCTCTGGAAATCGCCCGTGTTATTGGCCACAAAGAAGGTGAGGTGCTGGAGTTATCCAACCTTGCTTTGGTTTTCCGAGATCGGGAAGATTTCTCTCGAGCGTTGATTTATTTGACTGATGCCTTAAATGTAGCTGAGGCAATCCGCCAACCCGAGATTTTATGGAAAGTGCACACAATTCTTGGCGGAGTGTATCGTCGGACTAATGAAACAGAACAGGCAATAGCAGAACTGGAAACCGCCATTGAAGGTATTGAAAGTATTCGAGGGCGATTGTTACGAGATGATGAAAAACTCTCCTTTATAGGTATGGATAAGATCAGCGTTTATACCCAGCTTGTGCAATTGTTGCACAGGCTACCCAATCAAAGGGCGAAAGAATTTGACTATATCGAGCGCGCACGCTCACGTCTTTTCCTGGATCAATTGGCTCACCTCGGCCTAGAGATGGCTTATTCTGAATCGCCTGCCAATTATGTAGCAGTTAGGAGTTTTTTAGAATAAGTGACAGCGAAGCGCGAATCTCCTGATCTTCCCTTCTTACCGGAAACCGCTGAGACCCTCGTACTGGAACTTGAGGGTGCCACCGGCCGTAAACGTCTGCGTTTGTTGAATGCAGGCTCTCAGTTCTTCCGGGGTGACCTGTTCAACGCACTGCTCGATCGTGCACGTGCCCGGCTTGAAGCCGAGGGCCCTGCTGGGGCCGAAACAGATCTCGATATGGCTGTGTATCTTGCACGTAATGCTGCAAACGAAAATGAGCAGGCCAATTGCCTCTTTGCTATCGGTAGTGTATGGCATGACTCTGGGCAGCTTGCGCAAGCGATTCCGGCCTACCGTAAGGCGGCAAGAATTTTTGGCCAGGCAGAGGAATTCAGCGGTGAAGCACGCGTTCGTGCTCGTTTGGGACAAGCGCAGGCCGCGATTGGAGAGCTACCGGAGGCCCTCCGGTCCTACCACTGCGCATTACACAAAGCTCAATCAATAAACGATGTCAGACTCGTTGCACAGATCAAGAACAATCTTGGCAATGCGTATCGGCAAGCAAATGATTATCACCGGGCATATTCATCTTTCATGCAGGCCATCGAGGGCGCGCAGGCGGTGAGTGACCCTGAACTGGAATGCACTGCGCGCGGGAACCTTGGGCTGACTGAGTTTGAACTGGGACAATATGCCCAGGCAGAATCTACACTCCGCGATGCGGTGACCTGTGCCCAGAGATTGGATAACAAGCGATTAGAGGCCAGCCACACAGGTGATCTCGGCAATACCTGTCGTGCGCTGGGGAAACTGACGGAAGCGGAGAAGTATATTCGAAAGGCGCTGTCGCTGGCGAAAGAACTGGCGGACCCCCGATATGAGGAGATAGGGCTGGGTGATCTGGGTATCTTGCTATTTCAAATGGGTCGGGCCAATGAAGCCATTCCTATGCTGGAGCAGGCCCGCAACCTCAGCGTGTCCATCGGTGAATTGGCGGATGCAGCAATCGATGCCTACCACCTCAGTACGGCCTATCGCGATCTCGGCGATAGTGCCACAGAAGAAGCCATACTTCAAGAATGTTTGCGATTGGCAGAGGCTGGCGGTGAGTGGTCGGTTAAGGAGGGAGCACTGCACGCCTTGGCTTACAAATCAATGAGTAAGGGCGACTTTGTTGGTGCTGAAAAGCTCTTGGAGGAGGCTGATAAAGTTAGGCCATTGATCATAGATGCTTATAATTCCTGGTCATCCCAACATATGTGGGGCCTTCTTGCCCGCCATCAAAGAAAATATGCTGAGGCTGAGCGCTGTTGGGAGAAAGCATTCAAACTTGCTACTGAAGCCAGGAATGTATTTGGTATGTTGAGCGCTTTGATTAATCGCGGCAACGTTCTCATCATGTTGCACCACCTGGAAGAGGCCAAATCGGTATTGCACGATGCACTCGAGCGTGCGCAAGCGATGTCATTGCCCGATGATGAGCGACTGATATGGGAAGTACTAGGGCTGGTCCGCGAACAGCAACAGGATTTTAATGGGGCACGTGCATGTTATGAACGCGCTCTGGCCCTCATTGAAAGCGGACGTAGCGCTCTGTCTCTTGAAGCACATCGCATAGGTTTCCTGGCTATTCGAGAGGGTCCGTATGTCCGATTGATCCGCCTGCTTACATTCACTCGGCATCCAGCTTCAGCTTGGGAGATGTGTGAGCGGCTCCGCTCCCGAAGCTTGGTAGATATACTGGCGCATGCCGAAATCCCTCCGCCGTCGTCATTGCCGGATACACTTGTGCAGGCTGAAAGCAAGTTGCTGCCCATTCTCCGTCTACGTAATTTCGAGGTTTCGCAATATGATACTCGTCATGTACAGGTAGTCATGGTGGAAATAAGTCGCTTGCAAAGCAATTTGCAATCTCTGTGGGAAGAAATGGCCTCTCTGGCGCCAGAATATGTTGCCCAACGCCGGGGTGAAATCCTGCGCTGGAAGGATGTGAAAGAACTCTTGTGATGATGGCAGACTGCACCAACATACTCGATCAACTTCTGCTTATCGGTTCGCGTGAAGAACTTGATCAATTGATTGATGCTTCACGAGAATGCTTCACGCGTGCTTTTCTGCAGAGTGCAGCGAAAGCGATTGAAGGCTGGCTGGAATCCGATGAACCGAGTGCATGGCATATTTGGCCGGTAATGGAATACGCAGTGAACCGTGCATGTCCATTTCTATTGTGCGGTGATCTGATGGCATTGTGGGCCGAGGCCGAACGAAAGCACGGAAGAAATGGTTTTATTTCGCATTATGAGCAGGCGGTCGCACATTTTCGCTCGGCGGGCACAGAAGCGGTTGGGGAACTGATGCTCTGCCTCCGCAACCTTGCTCTGGCATATTCGCAAAGAGGAAATCTGGTTCAGGCAGAAACGTATTATAAGGAGGCCGCCAATCTGGCTGAATCGCATGACTTGCCGGCCGAGCGCGTAAAAGCCCTGTCTGAGCTTGGGAAATTGATGCAACGAAGGGGGAATATTTTAGCTGCAAAGCAATACTTTGAGGAGGCCCGGCTGCTTTGTGAACACGAGAAGGATGAAGCAGGTGCAATTACACAATTGAATCATCTCGGCACAGTGCAATTTGCTAGCGCGCAATTTAATGATGCTGAGCATATATTTCGACAAGCATTGGAAAGGGCCCGAACAACGCAGATAGATCGTTTGCTGGCAATGTCGTTGGGTAACTTGGCGGTCGTTCTAAACGAACAGGGCCGGGCACGTGAGGCAGAGGCTATACAGGCAGAAGCACGTGAGTATATTGAAAAAGTGGGCGAGACTGAGTGGTTGGCCAACTGGTGGGACAATTTTGGACTTTTCTCCATGCAAAGTGGGCATATACGCGAGGCTGTCGGAGATTTCGAGCAGGCGATCAGCCTCTACCATACCGCTGAATACCTCGAAGGAGAGGCGTCGGCCATCGGGCATCTTGCCGATTGCCGCTGGCGGTTGGGGGAGGCTCAAAAAGCGCAATTCCTCTACGAGCAGGCCCTTGTAATTGCGGACAAGGTCGGTGCTGTCATAACAGCCGCAGAACAGCACATTGGATTGGGTACAATCGCTCAAACTCGAGGGGACGTGTCAGATGCTGAGAACCATTACGAGGCCGCGCGGCTTATATTTGCCAATGCTGGAATAAAGAAGGACGAAGCGAGGGTATTGCGGTTGCTCGCTGGCGTGGTTATGGACTCAGGGGGCATCGAAAAGGCAATGGGAATCTATCATGCATTACTGCATGAAGTTGATGACATGGGTATGCCACGTGAGGCAGCACATGTTATGAACGATTGGGCTACTGCGCTGCAGGAGACAGGCCAGGCACGGGAGGCACTGACGTACTACCAGCGTGCGCTGTCCACTTATCGACGTTTCAGCGACTTTGAGCAGGTGGTGGTTGTGTTGAGCAACATGGCAGGCGCGTATCACTTATTGGGAGACACGGAGAACGCGATGCAAGTGCTGGAGGAGGCGCGCGAACTGGCAGTGAAACTGGGCTTGATGCGGGCTGAGGCCGGGGTATTATCCAATCTGGGCATAATCTGGCGAACTCGCGGCGAGACGCAGCGCGCAATCAAAGCTCATCGCAAAGCAATCGAACTCACACACAGGGCAGGCGATAGCTTGGTTGAGCTTGAAGCTTTAAATAGCCTGTCCGGGCAATTGTATGAAGTGGGCGAAATCGACGAAGCATTGCAGTTAAATGCTGAGGTATTAAGCAGATCCGAATCTTCCGGACTCATTAGACTGCATACGCTGGCACTGATCAATCAAGGTTTAATTTTATCAGAGACAGGACAGTTCCGGGAAGGGGAAGTGAATATGCTGAGTGGGCTACAGCTTGCCGAGTCGCATGAGCTGCGTCCGCTTCAAATTACCGCCCATCGCGATCTGGGCGCCTTCTATCAAACAATCGGCTTACTTGCAGAAGCGCGATCACACTATGAAGCGGCCTTGATTCTGGCTCGCGAGATAGGAGCTCGTCGGCACGAGGCTGAAGCGCTTGGTAACCTCGGTAATGAAGCCCACGAACGCGACGATTTCACTGCTTCACTGAAATTCCATCGAGCGGCATTTGACCTGTACACATCCCTGAGTGATCGACGTGGGCAAGCCATTGAAATGATTAATCTGGCCAATGTGGCGGTGGAAAACCATGAGGATGCGATGGCGCTGCGTCTCTACGGTCAGGCACTTCGAGTGTGTCTTGAGATGGATTATCGTCTCGGGCAGGCGCTGGCTGTGTTAGGCCAGGGTCATATCCGTTTCCGTGCTGGTGAGGATGATGTCGCAGAGAAATGCTATCGTGAAGCCTCAAACCTCATCACTGAACTTCGGCAACCAGAGCCGCAACGTGTGGCGATCACAAATCTAGGCCTTCTCGCAGAACGCCATGGCGATGTCAAAACCGCTCAAAAATATTATCTCAAGGCGATAGAAATAATTGAATTGGGCCGGCGCAGTGTATCACACGAGGATCCGAGAATTTCATACTTTGGAAGGCGGCTTACCCCCTATGAGCGACTGGCGCTTCTCAACTGCCACGAGGGGCACACTGGCGCGGGACTCGTAATGATTGAGAGATCCCGCGCTCGCACATTTCTGGATTTGTTTGCACAAGCATTAGTTGAAACAAGTGAAACAGCCCTCAATTTGACACAGATGAAAGAATTGCTGGTCGTTTAAATAGCGAGAAACCGATTACACTCGACGTAGTATCCCTATGACCGCTAACAACGAATTAATCCCCACCCTTCTTGCAATGGCCGAGAGCGCAGGACAACAAGGCCAGTTCGAGGCAGCTATACAATTTCTAGGTCAAGCGCGGCAAGCTGCAGAGGACCGACAGGATCTCGGCTTTCTGGCCGATTGCGCTTACTATGAAGGATTATTGCTCCAGGATATGAGTAAGTTAAAACAATCTTTTAAGTCCATGAAATCAGCTCTTGCCCAGTATCGAGCGTTGGGCGATATAAGAAAAGCCGCAGCATGTCTATCCAATCTGGTTTTCCTTTATCAAAGCCTGGGCGATCTTGATCAGGCCGTTGTCAGTGGCAAAGAAGCCCTGGAAGCAGGACGCGTCCTCAAAGATGCAGAAGTTGAAGCGGCTGCTATGCAGAACCTGGGGCTGGTTTATCATGCACAGGGGAAGATCGACTTGGCCGAGGAGAGCTTTGAGGCGGCCCGTGATGTCTATCAAAAGCATGAATTGTTGTCAGGAATGGCTCATGCACTGTCTAATATTGGAAATCTCCATTTTCAGCAGGGGAATCTGATCCGGGCACGGCAGCATTACGATGAGGCTTATGCAATTGACCAACAAATAGGCAATCCACGCGAGTTGGCAAGTGATCAAGGCAATCTCGGAATCATTGCCTATGCTCAGGGCGATCTTCAAAGTGCTAAACGCGACTTCAAACAGGCTCTGAAAATTTATAGGAGGGTAAAAGACCACGAAGGGGAGGCACTGACTTGGTCTAGATTAGGTTTGGTCCAGCAGGCGCTGGGGCAGCCAGGCAAAGCATTGCAGGATTTCAAACACGCCCAGCAGCTTTACCGGAGTCTCGACTCTCCTGCGGGTGAAGCCAGCGTTTTAGGAAGTTTGGGAACGGTTTACTACACAACCGGTGATCTGGTCAGGGCGGAAGATTGTTTCCAAAAGGCTCTCAACATCGCAAACCAAGTTGGCCTCAATCAAGAGATCGCAGAGGGTATCGGGCATCTCGGAGAATTGTATCAGGCGCGCGGCGATACCACTCAAACGCGAGCCTATTTCGAGGCTGCCATTAAACTCTTCGAAGAGACTCGTTTTGCTAATGGACAGGCACACCAGTTGGGAAATTTGGGATACCTGGAATACAGTTTGGGAAATTTAGAAGTGGCGAGGCATTATTTCCAGCAGGCCCTGGAGATACACCGTCAGGCTGGGTATCGTCTGGGTGAGGCTGCTGACCTGAGTAGTCTGGCATTGGTTTATGAGGATATGGGGGATTGGGAAAAAGCTTTCCGGCTTACTCAAACGGCACTTCAATTGGATGAATCCATTGGATATTTAGATGGGCAGGCGACAGACCTGGGCAATCTCGGCGGCCTCTACTTCCAGGTTGGGGAACTCGCTAAAGCACAGCAATTTCATGAAAAGGCACTAGCCTTGCATCGCCAGCTGAAAAACGTTCGTGGTGAGGCGAAGGATCTCGGCAACCTTGCGTTAATTGCGTTCAGGAGAGGAGACGTTGAGGAAGCCAAACGGAACATAGAGGTTGCGCTAGCTCTTCAACGGCGACTCGTTTCACCGGAGGGGGAGGCGGAACAATTGCTGAATTTGGCAATATGCTACCAAACAGCAGGCGATCTTCATACAGCGCTGAACATGCAAAATTCTGTAATTGAAATGATCCGCGCCCTAGGCAATCAAGACATGTTGATGAGAGCCTTAACTGGAAGAGGAGATACGCGTGTTGACAATAGTGACATGACAGGAGCTTATGAAGATTATCAAGAGGCCCTAACTGTTTTCGAGCACATGCGTGGCGGACTATTAGAGGAAGAACATCGGATCAGTTTCTTGCGCGGTGGAAAGGCCTCGCTTTACCGGCGGATAATCGTGCTCCTCAGTCGAAATATGATGCACTTCCGCCAGGCGCTCGAATATGTGGAAAGATCCAGGTCGAGAGGTCTTGTAGAACTGCTTGCCCTAAGTACAATTATGCCTCCTTCAGATGCCGACGCAGCCATAATAACAGATGAACGGTCATTGGCGACGAAAATTCTAGCCCTGCAAGGAGCTCTTCGAATCTCAAAAAACGAAGTACAGCATCGCACAATCTTGACGGAGCTTTCTGCTGCAAGTGAGGCGCATGGCTTGAAATTGAAAGGTTTGGAAGAAAAATTTCCTGAATATACGTCCCTGCGAAAGGGTGAACCGCTGGCCTGGGCAGATATTGTCGGATTGCTAAAGATAGTGTGACTGCATGATCACCGGCTATGAAGGAACAGGGTATACCAAGAAAAATGAACCTGCCGAAGACTTTGCCTGAGACATACCTATACACGACCGCCAGATTGGTTCAGGCGGGAAAATTTAGCTTGGAGGAAGGGTCGGCCAAGTTGATTACTGTTTCAGAATGGGGTCGTCCATCGGATGGTGAAATGAACCAAGTTGATATGTTGATCCAGGAATTAATCCGAGACCGGTGGGAACCTCGTTTTGCGCACATACTTGCAGAGATAAATCTGGCGCTGTGCAAAGCAGTGGGCAGTCCCTCGCAGGAGGTGATCTGTGCTAATACCGTGGGGGAAGCGATCGCGGCGTTGAAAGACCCGCGTCTTGCCTCACGCCGTATCGATGTATATAGGTCCGCTCTTAAAATTGCCCTGAATTCCGGCGACCGATGGCGCGCTGCTATCCTGAATAACAATTTGGGAAACGCCTATAGTGAACTGACAACAGGGGATCCTCAAGAAAATATACAAGCTGCAATCGACTGTTATGAGCAGGCATTGGCCATATTCACACCTGAGGCTGTCCCTTATGCCTGGGGCAGCATTCAGAATAACCTGGCAACGGTCTACAAGATGAAACCGGGCAGCGATGATCAAAACATAAGACCAGCCATTGTCTGCTGGGAGAAAGCCCTGACGAGATTTCGCAAAGATGCCTATCCGCTTGAATGGGCCAATGTGCAGCGAAATCTAGGCATCGCTTATAAGGATCTCAATACGGGCGACCCAATCGAGAATTTGAGCCTGGCCAGAGACTGTTTGTTGTCAACTCTTGACATTTTCACTCAAGATCAACAACCAGTTTATTGGGCTGAGGTACAAAACTCACTTGGAAATGTCTTCTTCCGCCTGACGACTGGCAATTCTTCAGAGAATTTGAAACAGGCCATCGCCTGTTTTGAAGCAGCGTTGACAATCCGGACACTGGAAACGTATCCTGCTCAGTTTGCGGCCACGATGGTCAATTTAGGAAATGCTTGGTTATCACTACCCATTGGCGATCGTGCGGAAAATTTGCACAAGGCGATTGATTGTTATGAAGAGGCGCTTGCCGTCTACACTTCACAGGATTTCCCGGAACTATCCGCTCAAGTTCATACCAACCTCGCAGCAGCTTATCTATACCTGCCAGCGGGGGACCGTGCCCGAAACTTGCGCAAGGCTGACGAAAGTCTCAAAATCGCGCTTGATGTTTTCACACAATCGCTCAATCCACCGCAATATGCTTGGTGTAAGTCAACCCAAGGGGCCGTGTATCAGGAAATGGCTCGCAATGATCTCGGTTACACACCACAATCAATTGCCTGTTATCAAGCTGCACTTGAAGTTTACACAGAAGAATCGTTTCCGGCTGATTTTGCCCGAGTCGTTGATGCCTTGGGAACTCTCTACCGATCGCTGACAGAAGGAAATCGGTTGGATAACTATCGAAAGGCTGAACAATATTATCAAGATGCTCTGAAGATTTTTAGGCCAGATACATACCCTGATGATTGGGCCTCGACTCAGACGAATCTGGGAAATTGTTATCTTTTCTGGCCAACTGCCAATCGCAGTCAGACCTTACCGCGGGCCATTGAGTGTTTTCAATCCGCGCTCTCGGTCCACACGTGTGAAAGGTTCCCTCTTGATTACGCCCGTCTAATGGATGGTTTGGCAATTGCCTATGGTATGTTGTCAGATCAAAGAAAAGAATTTCTGGCACCTGCCGCTCAATGTCTCCAAAAAGCATGGGAGGCCGCGACCGAGGTTGGTGCAAGTAATGAGATTGTCCGTATTGCTGGAAATGGGGGCAGCTCGTTCTGGCGACGTGGCGACTGGGCTCCAGCATATGAATGGCTGGCAAGGGCCATAAATGCATTGGAAGGAATGTGGGGGGAACATTATTCGCCACTTGGCAGACAAGAGTTGCAGCAAGAACACTCTGATCTTTACGTCCGAATGATTCTCTCCTGTCACGAACTTCACCAAGAAAAGGTTGCATTGAACTATGTCGAACATAGCCGCAGTCGCTACCTATTATCGCTCCTAGGCGAGGTCCTAAGATATCCATCCACTGTTCCTGCACAGATGCGCGAAAAGATAGCCAGAATATCGCTGTTGTCCGACAACCTGCATTCGTTGGAGACGCTGATTGATGTAAGCAAAATGCCTGAACAGACGCTTGGGCTGGTTAGTCGGCAAGAAGCAATTTGGCAAGAGCAAAGCAGCATCCTTGAAGCTTTGTCAAAGGAATTACCTGAATATGTGAACCTGTGGAAAGGCCAGCCGCAGGATGCAGAATCTCTTCGAGAGATTTTGAAAATCATTGAATCGCCTTATGTTTGAAACATGCTCTACCGGACATTGGGCAGGACAGATATAAACTAATGCAAAGCTGGCGCTTCTTAGATATAATAACTTCTAACCAACGTATATAAACCCAAATTCCGGTTTTAGGCCACTCATGAAAGCGTCAAGGAAGTACCGAATTATCTTGAATGGGAAAGGCATCATCGCCTTTCTTGTGGCGTGTTTGGGATTGATTGCGGTGCTTGTGCGTTTTGGAGGCTTGCTAGGCGGTTGGTTTGCGACGCACAGTGACTTGATCCAGGCAGCGGCTGCTCTCCTAGGGGTTACTGGATTGATCGCTGGAATTCTGGGTTGGTATTTAAGAATAAAGCGACGAGTAGGCGACTTCCCATTTGATGTTGTAGATCCTTACAAGCACGAGGCGGTTTTGCCGACGATATTCCGAGTAAAAGACCTCAACGATCCACTTTCTGCATATCATGTCCCCTACCAAACAGGTAGAGAAGGTGACGAAGACATCCAGAGCAAGATGCGAAAGCTTCTCCAGTCAAAACAACGACTAATCATCAAAGGGCCAACTGGTGTGGGTAAGACACGAGAGGGAGGCGAGTTAGCCACCACCTTATGCAAAGAGGGTTGGGCAGTAATTGTGCTAAGGAAGCTCAATGAGACGATATGGTTAGGGCGTCCAGAGAAGTGGCCCCCAATAGATGAAAAGCGCATTATCGTGTTTTTGGATGACATGCACACCCTGTGCAACCCTGCCATCCAGCCAGAATCGCCATTAACAGAAGTGCCATTTGCCCCTAATCCATCTTTCCAAGATCGCCTAAAGACATTTCTCAGAGATCTAGAAGAACGCGTTGGTGACAAGGTACTGGTTATAGCAACTTCTCGCAGTGAGCCAGAACAGTGGCGCAAACTCGACCCGAACAACCCTTTCTGGGATAGTTTCGCTCAATATGAGATTCGGCGGTTCACTGATGAGGCTGGAGGGAGGTTGCTAGACAACTATACTAAGCAGTTAAATGTGCCCTTGTCAGGATCTCCGACTGAACTGGCGCATAAAAGTGATGGCATGGCTGACACATTGGTCAGAAATGTGCAAGTAGCCTCCCAAAAAGGCCAATCCTTGGATGCCAGCACTCTTACGAAGACTGCCAAGGGTAACTATGAAGAAATATATCGGCGGTTCATCGAAAATTATCCGGATGAGGCGAAGACCATTGCCAATCTATATGATGCAACCTATATAATCCGTGAACTCGGTTTGCCCCTTCATGAAGAGCTGGTGTTGAACGTGGCTCTTGAATTGTTCAAATCCCCGAAGGCAACGTCTTTCCTCTACCGACCTCTTGCTAAAAAGGCATTGAAAAGACTAATTAGTGAACCTCGCTGGTGGGAGGAACAGAATAAAATCTTGATCGTGCGGGAGGGTCTATTAGAGGGCAAAGCAGAATTACCCAATCCATACGATTATCTTGATGGGACCCTAAGGGTCGTTCAGTGGAAAAGCAGAGAAATAGCCAACATATTGGATGCAACATATCTGAGCTATTTGGAACGAGCAAAGAAACTTGTATCTACGATGGGTTCATCCGCTACAAAACTGCTATTTCCTGTTTATCAACAGTTATACAACGTTCGACCGGAACTAATCAGCATATCACGATCTCGACGCATTGTGCTCGCTCAATACTTACTTACTGACGATGCAATCTTCATTTTGGGCATTCGTGCTGATTGGGATGAACCAGCAATTGTCAAAATCAAACAACCGCTGAGCGAAATCCGCAATTACGTTAAAGCTAACTTTGGGCTTGAAAAAGGAATGAAGGGCGGCCCAACGGGTCGTAAAGTAAGAGCCCTTGATGTAAAAGACTGGCAGGAGCGTTTCTCTCCATTGATCACTCCATTTCAGGAATGGGCCAATCCAGGAGATTACTTGTGCATAGTACCTGATAATGTGCTCCATTACCTTCCACTTCACACTCTAAAACTTGATGGCGAATATCTGATTGAACGCAATCCGGTGTTGTATCTTCCTACCGCTTCCATCCTCAAGTATTGCCAAGCAAAACGAAAAGGAAGGCGCGAGAAGGCGCTTGTCTTCGGTGATGCAGACACCCAATTCCCCTTGCCGGGTGCGCGAGAAGAAGCGATACAAGTGGCCCAACTTTTTGAGTCCCAACTATATTTGGGATCAGAAGCACGTAAATCGGTTTTAAAGGAAAAGCTAAAGGAGGGGCATGACGAAATTGATATTCTTCACTTTGCTTGTTTTGGGTATCCTAATCCAGACTTCCCTGACAAGTCGGGAATATTAATGGCACCAGATGTTAAAAATTTAGACGAAATTTATGATGAATCGGCTCATTCCATCCTAACTGCGGAAGAGATATTCCACCTCGAGATGGCAACTGACTTAGTAACTTTGAGTGGCGATGTCACGAGTTATAACGAACTGCGCCCCGGAGATGAGCTAATGGGGCTGGTCCGTGCGTTTATTTATGCCGGCACACCATCGGTAATCGCAACTCTTTGGGGTGTCGACGATTTATCGACGCAATTTCTAATGATTCAATTCTACGAGAGGTTGAAGGCTGGAGATACAAAAGTTGAGGCATTGCAAAAGGCCCAACTCTATGTAAAAGATCTGAGTGCGGCAGATATAAGAGCTTATTACGAAGACAAACTGAGCAAATCAGCCACAATTGATGACGATTCCCAGCAAAAACGGATAGGAGAAGGCATTCGATCCATTCATACTAAGCTGCTGGAGGCTGAAGAAATCGAGGGCCATCCTGTGAAGATGGATTATCCTATTTTCAGTCATCCCTTCTACTGGGCACCATTCATACTTATAGGAGATTGGGAATGACTCTATCATCTCTACATGTAGACAATTAGGCTAAACAACCAATGACAGCCAATCGCATTGTTCTTGCTGAATACTTCACTACTGATGATGTTACTCTCCTCTTCGGCGTCCGTACAGATTGGGACGAGCCAGAAGTCATAGAAATCAAGCAGCCCCTCGGCGAAATCCGAAAGTATGTTATGGCCAATTTTGGTATGGAAGAGGCCAAAGAAGGAGCTGAGAAACAGGCCAGTTCTTTTGATAAGATACAAAATCTTGATTTGGATGAATGGCAGTCGCGTTTTGCTCCCTTTGTCGAACCGATCCTAAAATGGGCTGAGCCAGGTGATTATCTTTATCTGGTTCCCCACGACGTATTGCATTATCTACCATTACATACCCTAAAGGTGGAGGGCAGCTACCTCATTGAACGCAACCCGGTGCTTTACACTCCCAGCGCATCTGTACTGAAGTATTGCCAAGCGAAACGCAAAGGGCGAAGGGAAAATATTCTGGTTTTGGGCGACTCCGATGCAGAACGTCCTCTATCCTATGCGCGTTCTGAGGCATTAGAGGTGGCGAGCATCTTTGGCACACAACCCTACCTTGGAAAGGATGCTCGAAAGTCTCTAGTAAAGGAGAAACTAGAGAAAGAGCGCGACGAGATTGATATCCTTCATTTTGCCTGCCATGGTAAATTTCATCCTTTTCAAGCACTAAAATCGGGGATTCTCATGGCACCTGAACCAGACGGGGAAGAAAAACCTGCCGAGTCCGAAATCACCTTGGATGGCCTTCCTATCAGTCGATATCTAACTGCAGAGGAATTTTTTGGCATGGAAATGCATGCAGATTTAGTCACGTTGAGTGCCTGCGAAAGCGGAGTCAACCAGTTACGGCCCGGCGATGAACTATTTGGCCTGATGCGTGCTCTGATCTATGCCGGCACTCCATCGGTCGTTATGACCCAATGGGGTGTAGATGATATTTCGACTGAATTGCTCATGGTCCACTTTTACCAACGCCTGAAAGCCGGTGACACAAAAGTCGAAGCCTTACAGAAAGCTCAACTCTACGTAAAGGGTCTGAGTGCGGCGGAGGTAAAGGCTTATTACGAAGACAAATTGAGCAAATTAGCCACAATTGATGACGATTCCCGCCAAAAACAGGTTTTAGAAGATGGTATTCGTTCTATATATACCAAGTTGTTGGTAGCGGAGGGGAGAGAGAGCCATCATGTAGGTTTGGATTACCCTATTTTCAACCATCCTGTCTATTGGGCTCCGTTTATTCTAGTCGGAGATTGGAAATAGCCAGAAAGGATAACAATATGAGCAACAATTTACCCTTCGTTCGAGATGCACTTGACGCCAGTTTCGTTTTGCTTGAGATGGACAAAACAGTGGCAGAAGCTAAAGAGCTATTAGCACAAGAAGGAAGAACCTATGGAGTTGTTGTATCCCCTGGCAAGGCACCGGTTGGGTTGGTCACTGTCGGAGCATTGTCATCTGTCTCAAATTCTGATCTCACACTAGGAGAGTTCTCAAGCCTGCCTACTTTTATTGTAGATGCAGGCGCTCTGCTTGATCGGGCAGTCTCATTCTCGGCCCAATCACTGGTGGAAAATCCCGAGATGTCAGGATTGGTGGTTGAGGAGAAAGGAAAAGTTATCGGTATACTTACGCGGCAAACCGCTCACAAGTATGCCCAACGTGTCCGGACTCGTGGAGGAGATATTACCGAACTGGCGGGCGATCCTCAAAGCCGAGCAAAGTATTTCGTCTGTCCGAAGAAGGATTACAGAATGCTGGTAATCCAGTATGATCCTGATAACCCTCCAATTTGTCCCACGCACAATCTGATACTGGAAAAACAATTCTAGGAGGTCGCTGTGTTCAGTACATTTCTCAAAGAAATCAGTGGATACTTCGACCGTCGTTTTTTTCTCTCGGCCTTCTTTCCAGTGTTAGCCTTCGCAAGTCTGAGTCTCGGCATGAGCCTATGCCTGTGGGGACCTCAGACGCTGTTTGAACTATGGCAAAAACAACCTACTGAGTTACAAGCAGGGATGGTTGTTGGTGTATTGGGCATCATTTTGTTTATTGCGTACCTATTCCACATTTTCCAAACCAACCTGACTCGTCTTTACGAGGGATATTGGGATAACCTACCGGTACTTAGTTGGTGGGGGAATTTTCGCAAGCGGTTTTATCAACGTCAATGGGATTTTTTCGATAAAGAAGTGGGGCGTCTTGTGAAAGAAATCTCTCCTTTGGAATTGATTATCCCAGAGGAAGAAACAGAGCTGCAGAGAAAGGAACGGGGGCGAAAGGTCGAGGAACTGCGCGACCAACTTAGCAAACCCGAACGCGAATGGTTCCTGCTCCTGCCGCCCAGGAGGGCATTTGTGATGCCCACGCGCCTCGGAAACATCCTTAGAGCATCCGAGCTTTATTCAATGAGACGATACAATCTTGACTCGGTTGTCGTGTGGCCGCGTATGCAAGGTCTTTTACCTAATGAATTTGCTGAAGGCCTGCGAGATGCGAAAGCCAATCTAGATTTACTCCTGGTAGTCACTACGCTTGCGGGAATATTTTCTTTGGGATGGGAAATTGGTTTAGGAATATGGACGAATCGATGGGATTTGTTCTTAATCGCCAGCCTAGGCTGGTTCTTAGCATTGTTAAGTTACTCAGGTGTATTACAAGCTGCATTATCCTACAGTGAACTTATTAAGGCGAGTTTCGATTTATATCGCTGGGAACTGCTCAAAGCCTTGCACTTGAAGATGCCAGAAAGCTATAAGGATGAACGAAAACTGTGGGATCAAGTTAATGATTTACTTTATCGAAATTATCCGCCTGCACCGGAAGTTTTTCGCTATGAAACTGAACCAACAAAACCGACATCTCCAACGCATGGCGGATTTATCCAAAGAGTGTTGACCACCTTGGCGCATTTGTTTGGTCAAGGCGACAAACCGGGAGCCAAAAAATGAACCCCGAAACATCTCAGAAACCCATAAAGAGACAACCGATTGACTGGGTGGTATGGTCTACCTGGGTCATTCTGTTCGTTGGATTAGGTATTAGCGGACTTCTAATTCATCGGCGTAGTTTGGGCCAGATTGAGGTTTGGGTTCCTGTCAAAGACCTATCGGCCTATCACCTGATTGTCGACACTGACGTTATGAAAACTACTGAGGCTATTGCCAGCTTACCCGCCGATGTGCTTTCTGTGAATACGTCTCCCGTAGGTGTTTACACCATCCAAACAGTCAACAGCAACCATGTGCTTTCGCTAGGCAATCTGGCTATCCCTAGCGACATTCAGCTTACAGTGGACACAATCCCTGTATCGATTCCTGCTACCGCGACGATGATATTCAATGGGCAGATTCGTTCGGAAACAGTTATTGATGTATGGCTTGTCCATTCCGATAATGTTGCTGGCAATGCCAAGTCTGAACTCATCTTGCAACGGGCATTTGTGCTAGACGTGCAGCAAGTTCAGAACATTGAGGGAGATGAAAGTTATCCCTACACCGTTGTTTTAGCAGTACCTACACCTGATGTGGGTGATCTAATCGCAGCATCAAGTTCCGGCTCACTGAGCTTTACCATCGTTCATTAGATTGTTTAGAAATGAGAAGACAAACTTAGATTAGCACAAATCTCGTCGAAAGTTGCGGGCTGTCCCCGCCTGAGGGCTACATAATTCGAATCCTCCGGTTCCATCTGGTCGAAAATAGTATTTAAGTTAGCCAGTAAAGCTCTTGCCATTTCTGCAAGTTGCTGGCGCTCCCCAACGTTTAGCCCGATCTGACGTTGAGACTTGGAAATACCCCGTAATTTCTTCAAAAGTTGATTTTCCTCCTCCAACTTTTCCGTAGAGACTTCAGTGGACATACCAATGTCTGTAGCAGAAAGCTCATCCAATAAGGTGCGGGCTCGGGCGCGCTCAACGACCTGGATCATTCCCAAGGGATCATGGAAATTGCGGTGCAATAGTAAAACAAGTCGTCTGTAAATGTACATTTGATCTGAGCCCATCATGCCGATGCGATGAATCTCTTCTGGAAGAGTGGCGCGAATTGATTCGATTAGCTCAAGCGCGGCCTCATAATCTTCTTTAGCTTGCTGTGGTTGGGCCAATGCCTCGTAAACAGCCGCTCGTCCAGAACGGACGACCCATTCAAGATCGAAATTACTTAGTGGTTCAATTATGGCAAGCGCTTGATTCTGGATCTCCAAAGCTTCGGTTAATTTTCCTTTTACACGTAGAGCTGTTGCTAAGTTGCTCAGGTCCATGGCTTCCCCCTGCACGTAACCTAAGACCCGGCTTAGATCCAATGATGCCCGGTGAAAAGCCTCTGCCTGTTCGAAATCGCCTGCATCATGATAAAGCATCCCCATCATACTCAGGTCTTCACTTTCGCCCTGCTTGTATCCAATTGCCTTATCAATCGCTAGCGCATCCTTATTGTAAAAAATAGCCGCCCCCAAATCTCCCATGCGGTGGTGGATGATCGCGAGATTTCCCAGTGATGCTGCCTCCCCTTGCCGAAAGCCAATCTCTTGATAGATTCTGTGTGCATCCTCGAAACAATCTAGAGCGCTTGTCCAGTCGTTAAGCCCCTGATAAATCAGCCCAATGTTATTGAGCTGATGAGCTTCGGCAAGGCGAAAACCTATCTCCCGAGCCATATGCAAGGCATGAACGCAGTATACAAGAGCGTCCGTTAATTTTCCCTGCTCCAGAAATAACAGTCCGAGATTGCCCCGGTTGAGGGATGCAGCCTGAAGAAATCCCTTCATCTGATTGATTTCTAACGCTCTTCGAAGAAAGTCCTCTGCTCGATCCATCCTCCCCCATGTCTGATAGATCAATGCCAAATCATTTAAGTCTCGTGCCCAACCCTCCTGATCTGTCGATGCTTCGTGACAGACCAGTGCTTGTTGATGAGCTTGAAAGGCGTTGATCAATTCTCCATGATCTTGATAGACCGACCCCAGATTCGACCAGGTTCCGGCTTCGTCATTCAAGTAGCCTAATTCTTGTTGGATTTTCAGTGCCGTCTGGAAATAATCGATGGCGCGCTCTGGATGCCCAGTTTCCTGATAAAGCTTACCAAGCCGTGTTAAGTTGAATGCTTCAGATCGCCGGTTTGAGTTCTCACGAGATAATTCGAGAGCCTGCTCGTAGTAGCCCCGTGCCGCCTCCTGGTCTCCAAGGTCCCCCAGTATTCCCCCAATATTGCCCAATGCTTCAATGCGTCCCTCTTTATCTTCTATTTCAGTGAAAGCGTCCAAAGCCATCTTGTACTTTTCTAGGGCGTCTGAGTTATGCCCTCGAACATGATCCATGGATCCTAAGTTCAAGAGCATGGTTGCTTTATTTGCGGGATCGTCAATTTGTTCGTAAAGTTTCAACGCTTGTCCATAACGCGACTCGGCGGTATCGAGGTCGCCTTGTAGATGATATACACCAGCCATATTTCCTAAAGCTGCCGCTGCACCTCTGGTATTTTCTTGGCTTTTAAACAGCGAGTATGCTTGCAAGAAATGGTCCAGTGCTACCTTCATTTTGCCCTGTCCGCTGTATAAGAGTCCCAGGTTGTTGAGAGTAATTGCCTGGCCACCAGGATTGTTTAGTCGCCGATAGGTTTCGAGGGCGGTCTGGAGGTATTCGTGGGCTTTCTCCACCTCCCCGAGCTTTTCAAGTATAAGACCTAGATTACATAAATCCCGTGCAACTCCAAGATTGTTTCCCTGATTCTTATCTAAAGACAAGGCTTGCAACCAATGATCTTTTGCTTCAGCCCACTCTCCATGTTGCTGAAACAATGATCCAAGGAAAGTTTCTTTTTCTGACGGACTCTCTTCAGATGATGGCTGCGATTTCATAGGAAGTTTTCTTTTGAAGGATCACTCAAACCTATTCAGGATAGCTCCAAGGCCGGCATCTCGAGAATTAGATAAACGAGCAATACCCCGAATGTAGCCTTTTCAAGGCTATACCGTAATGCACTGTCACCATGCGGATTCCGGTCATATCGCACACCCATTCCGGAGTTATCCGCACACTCATTCCGGGGTTATCCGCACACTCATTCCGGGCTAATCCGCACAGTCAGGAGAGGAGAAACGCTGGTTAAATA
>Ga0182027_10003115_pt1 | contig 26517 bp, 27 predicted proteins | sample 712E1DmetaG_FD_121300 | JGI IMG/M metagenome (GOLD analysis project Ga0182027, IMG submission 121300) | Permafrost microbial communities from Stordalen Mire, Sweden - 712E1D metaG (Illumina Assembly) | ecosystem: Environmental > Terrestrial > Soil > Wetlands > Permafrost | place: Sweden...
AAGTCGAGCTGGTAGGTAACCGATGAACGTCTCCGATCCGATTGCGGACATGCTGACTCGCATCCGCAACGCTTCGCGGGCGCGGCACGCGGACGTTGTCGTCCCGGCCTCGCGGACCAAGCGTGAGATCGCTCGAATCCTTTTGGAGGAGGGCTTCATTGCGGAAGTCAACGAGGAGCACGAGGGCGCACGTCAGGTGCTGCGCGTCACGCTGAAATACGTCGATGGCAAGGCCCCGGTTGTCTCGGGGCTGAAGCGCATCAGCAAGCCAGGTTTGCGGGTCTATGCCCGCAAGACCGAGATCCCCAGGGTGCTCGGGGGACTCGGCCTCGTAATTGTTAGCACCAGCCAGGGAATCATGACCGGCGCTCAGGCCCACAAGGCCCAGCTCGGTGGTGAAGTCCTGGCCTACGTCTGGTAGGCCGGCGATGTCGCGAATTGGTCGTCTGCCGATCCAGGTTCCGCCGAGCGTCGACGTGTCGATCGTCGGTCGGAACATCAGCGTCAAGGGCCCCAAGGGCTCGCTTGCCCGAGCGCTTCATCCGGACATGACCGTTGCCATGGAGGGTTCGACCCTCACCGTGACGCGGCCTACCGAAGCCAAACACCACAAGCAGCTGCACGGCCTGACCCGAACGCTCGTCGCCAACATGGTGATCGGCGTAACGGACGGCTACCGAAAGCAGCTGGAGATCACCGGCGTCGGCTACCGCGCGACGAAGGTCGGCGACAAGCTGCAGCTGAACCTCGGCTACAGCCACCCGATCGAGATCGTGCCGCCGGACGGCATCGCCTTCGAGATCGAGACGCCCGTCAAGCTGGCGGTCGTCGGAATCGACAAGGAGCTGGTCGGGCAGGTCGCCGCCCAGATCTGAGCCACGCGCAAGCCGGAGCCCTACAAGGGCAAGGGCGTGCACTACCTCGGCGAGCAGATCCGTCGCAAGGCCGGCAAGGCCGGCAAGATCGGCGGTAAGAAGTGAGCCACTCCGTGACGAAGCGTCAACGGCTTTCGCCGCTAACGTGCCAATTGCTTCCGCAAGTGCCGGAGGGAGTTCGATGACGCAGGTAACCCGCGGGGCCGCGCGCCAGAAGCGGCACGAGCGGATCCGGCTTCGCCTCTCGGGCTCGCCCGAGCGCCCCCGCTTGGCCGTCTTCCGCAGCCTCAACCATATCTACGCCCAGGTGATCGACGACGCGTCCGGCAAGACTCTGGCTTCCGCCTCCAGCCTCGAAAAGGAGCTGCGAGCGGCCGGCCAGAAGAAAACCGACGAGGCGAAGACTGTCGGTCGCCTGATCGCCGAACGCGCCAAGAGCGCGGGCGTCGAGCAGGTTGTATTCGACCGGGCCGGGTTCCGGTATCACGGACGGATCAAGTCGCTGGCGGCTGCCGCCCGCGAAGCCGGCCTCGAGTTCTGACGCGAAGGAGCTGATCACTTGGCCAGGATTGATCCGAACAAGCTGACGCTCGAAGAGCGCGTCGTCCAAATCAACCGTGTCGCGAAGGTCGTCAAGGGCGGCCGTCGCTTCAGCTTCAGCGCCATCGTCGTCGTCGGCGATGGGAACGGTCACGTTGGTGTCGGCCTCGGCAAGGCCGGCGAAGTGCCCGAGTCCATCCGCAAGGGCGTCGAGGACGCAAAGAAGAACATCATCCGCATCCCCATGGTCGGAACGACCATCCCGCACGAGGTCCGCATGGACTTCGGGGCGTCGCGAGTCATGCTGAAGCCGGCCTCTCAAGGTACCGGTGTCATCGCCGGTGGCGCAGTGCGCGCCGTCGTCGAAGCCGCTGGCATACGCGACATCCTGGCCAAGGTCTTCGGCTCGACCAACCCCGTCAACGTCACCCGGGCCACGATGGAGGCCCTCAAGAGCCTGCGCTCGGCCGAGGAGATCAGCGCCATGCGCGGCGTCCGCGTCCGTTCGTTCGTCCCCGGTCAGCCCGCCCCCGTGGAGGTTGGCAATGGCCGGTAAGCTTCGCGTAACCCAAACCAGGAGCACGATCAGCCACATCGCCCGCAATCGCGGCACGATCAGGGCGCTCGGGCTGGACCGCATCGGCGACACCGTCGTGGTGCCCGACAACGACGCCACGCGAGGGATGGTCCGTCAGGTCCGCTTCCTCGTGTCCGTCGAAGAGCTTCCCGAGGAGAAGCTATGAAGTTGCACGACCTTCGCCCCGCTGAAGGCAGTCACAAGGCGCGAACCCGCGTCGGTCGTGGCATCGCCGCCGGCAAAGGCAAGACGGCCGGACGCGGCACTAAGGGCCAGAAGGCTCGAACCGGCGGCTCGATCCAGCCGTGGTTCGAGGGTGGACAGACCCCGATCCATGTCCGCCTGCCGAAGCTCCGTGGCTTCAAGAACAGGTTTCGCATCGAGTACGAGGTCGTGAACGTCGGCCGCATCTCAGCCCTGGCCGAGACCGGCATCCTCGACGCGCCCGAGACCGACACCACGGCGAAGGCCGCGAAGTCGGCCAAACCGGCCCCGGTCGCGATCACGCCTGATATCCTCGCCGCGCTCGGGCTCGTTCGAACGCTCGACAAGCCGCTCAAGGTTCTGGGTCACGGCGACGTGACGAGGCCGCTCTTTATTGTTGCCGATGCGTTCAGCAAGAGCGCCACGGCCAAGATCGAGGCAGCTGGCGGCACTGCGCAGGTACTCGAATTCCCGACGGCCGGAGACGACCTGATCGAAATCGAAGAAGTGGCCGCCCCGGCCGCTCCCGCGACCCCCAAGAAGGCCCCGAAGGCCGAACCAACTGCGGAGACCCTCCCCCCGACGAGCTCGGCTGACGAAGCCGGCTCTGAAGCATAAGAAGGGCGCCTGAGCCATGCTCGAGTCGATGCTGAACGCGTTCCGCGCGCCGGACATCCGTCGGCGGCTGCTGTTCGTCCTGCTGATCCTCGTGATCTACCGTGCCCTCTCGCACGTGCTGATTCCGGGAATCAATCCGGCCATCCTGTCGGAAAAGTCGGCAGGGGACAACGGCTTCTTCGGCCTTCTGACACTCTTCTCGGGCGGCGACATCCGGCGGATGTCGATCGTTGGACTCGGGCTGAACCCGTACATCAACGCCACGATCATCATGCAGATCCTGCAGACGACCATCCCGTCGCTGCAGGCTCTGAGCCGAGAGGGTGAGTACGGCCGCAACAAGATCACCAGCTACTCCCGCTGGCTGTCGGTCCCGCTCGCCGCGCTTCAGTCGTACGGCATCCTCAGCTACGTGCAGGCCACGGACGCGAGTCAGGGATTGACGGCCTACACCACGCCGTTCAGCTTCGAGAAATACGAGAGCCTGTCGATGATCCTGGCGCTCACCGTTGGCTCGATCCTTCTGATGTGGCTGGGCGAGCTGATCACCGAAAAGGGCATCGGCAACGGCATCAGCTTCATCATCTTCGCCGGCATCGTGTCGCGAGTCCCACCGGCCGTCGTCCAGTTCCTCACCAGCCCGGACTGGCTTGAGCTGTTCGCCTTTGGCATCGTCGGTCTGCTGATCATCTTCTCGATCATCTTCGTCCAGGAGGGCCAGCGCCGGATCCCGATCCAATACGCGAACCGGGTTCGCGGGCACCGGATCTACCAGGGCGGCTCGACCTTCCTGCCGCTGCGGGTCAACATGGCCGGCGTTATCCCGATCATCTTCGCAATCAGCATCCTGCTCTTCCCGGCTCAGATCGCCTCGTACTTCACCACGTCCAACGTGGGCTGGGTACGCGACTTCTCCACCGGCGTCGTCTCCTGGCTCAGTCCCACCGGGGTGCTGTATCTGAGCCTGTACTTCCTGCTGACCTTCGGCTTCGCCTTCTTCTACACATTCATCGTCTTCAAACCGGACGAGACCGCGAACAACTTGCGTAAGTCGGGCGGCTTCATCCCGGGCATCAGACCGGGTGCGCCAACGGAGGAGTACCTGCGACGAGTGGCCTTCAGGATCACGGTTGCCGGCGCGCTCTTCGTGGCCTCGATCGCCGTTCTGCCGATGCTCATCGCCGCGCTGCCCATGTTCAAGAACCTGTCCAGTGCGGGCGTCGGTGTAGGCATCGGTGGCACGAGCATCCTGATCGTCGTCAGCGTCGTCGTCGAAACAATGAAGCAGCTCGAGGCTCAATTGATGATGCGCAGCTACGAGGGCTTCATCAAGTGACGGAGTCCATCGGCCGCCCGTCCATCGGACGCGTCATCGTGCTGCTCGGTGCCCCAGGCGCCGGCAAGGGCACGCAGGCCCAGATCCTGTCCGAGCGGCTGGGCTTGGCCCATGTCGCCACGGGCGATCTGTTCCGGGCCGCCGTCCGCGACGAGACTCCACTTGGCCTCACCGCCAAGGGCTACATGGACCGCGGCGAGCTGGTGCCCGACGCGGTGACGATCGAGATGCTTCTCGAGCGCCTGGCCAAGCCAGACGCGTCAGCCGGCATCCTGCTCGATGGCTTTCCGCGCAACACCGCCCAGGCGGAGGTCCTCGACAAGGCCCTCGTCGACAAGGGCGGCCGCGTGGACGTGGCGCCGTACATCGAGGTTCCTGAAGCCGATCTCGTGGCCCGCCTCGGCGGCCGCTGGATCTGCCGCGCCGCGGGCCACCCCTACCACGAACAGTCCAAGCCGCCGCTCACGCCCGGCATCTGCGACGTGGACGGGTCCGAGTTGTACCAGCGAACCGACGATCAGCCCGCCACTGTCCAGGCGCGGCTGCGTCAGCAACTCGGAGCCCTGGATACCGTCGTCGACTACTACCGAGGCCACGGCGTCCTGCAGGCCGTCGACGGTCGCCGCGCAATCGAGCTGGTCACCGCGGACCTGCTCGCCGTTGTCGCTCCGGCGACGGGCAGCAGGGGCTGAGGGCCGCACGGTGATGGTTCCCCTCAGGACACGTCAGGAGATAGACCTTATGCGCCGCGCCGGGCGCGTGGTCGCCGACGTGCTGGCCCTGATGGAGGAGGAGCTGAAGCCTGGCATAACCACGGCCCAGCTCGACACCATCGCCGAAGACTACATTCGAAAGGCCGGCGCCCGACCTTCCTTCAAGGGCTACAGGGGTTTCCCGGCGAGCATCTGCGTCTCGATCGACGACGAGGTTGTTCACGGGATCCCCGGCAGCCGCGTCATCGAGGAAGGCCAAGTAGTCTCGGTCGATGCCGGTGCAATCTGGCAGGGCTACCACGGCGACGCCGCTCGAACCTTCTATGTCGGCACGCCGCCGGCAGATGTGGCTCGCCTCATCGACACCACGCGCCTGGCTCTCATGGCCGGCATTGCCGCCGCAGTCCCAGGCTCACACGTCGAGGACGTCTCCGGCGCGGTGGAAGACGTGGCAGTCGAAGGTCGATGCGACATCGTTCGGCCCTTCGTTGGGCACGGCATCGGAACCAAGATGCACGAGGATCTGCAGGTCCCCAACTACCGGACTGGGCGCCCCGGCGCGGAGCTCGGGGCTGGGGTCTGCATCGCCATCGAGCCGATGCTCGCCCTCGGCAGCGCAGACGTGGAGACGCTCTCCGACGGCTGGACTGTCGTGACGACGGACCATTCGGTGGCCGCTCACTTCGAGCACACGATCGCGGTGACGGAGAATGGACCCGTCATACTCACCAAGGCATGAAGGACGTGGACGCAGCCGTGGCCCATCTCCGGGCGAACAGGTCCGCGCATCACGTTGATGCTGAGTCTGGCAGGTTGCCGGGCTCGGGGTTCTTTGGTAACCTATTCGTTCGTGTGTCGGCCGTCACGGCCGGCATTCGTGCGAGAAAGGGACGACACACAGGACGTGGCTAAGAAGGATGCGATTGAGGTCGAAGGAACGGTGTTGGAGCCATTGCCCAACACCATGTTCGCTGTCGAGCTCGAGAACGGCCACCGCGTCCTGGCGCACATCTCAGGCAAGCTGCGAATGAACTTCATCCGCATCCTGCCTGGCGACCGGGTCCGAGTGGAGCTTTCGCCTTACGACCTCACCCGAGGCCGAATTACGTATCGACTCAAGTAATACCGACGAAGAGCACCGAGACATCGAGGATCCCTTGAAAGTCAGAGCTTCCGTAAAGGCCCGCTGTGACAACTGCAAAGTAATCCGCCGGCACGGGACCGTGATGGTCATCTGCGCCAATCCCAAGCACAAGCAGCGGCAGGGGTAGGGCATGGCACGTATCGCAGGCATCGACATCCCGCGCGAGAAGCGGGTCGAGATCAGCCTTACCTACATCTATGGCATTGGTCTTCCGACCAGCCAGAAGATCCTCGTTCAGGCGAATGTCAATCCGGACACTCGTGTCCGCGATCTGACCGAGGAACAAGTCAACCGGCTGCGTGAGATCATCGACCGACGTCTCAAGGTCGAAGGTGACCTCCGCCGCGAGGTTGCCATGAACATCAAGCGGCTTATCGAAATCGGCTCCTATCGGGGCACGCGCCATCGGCGCAATCTCCCCGCTCGGGGCCAGCGAACCAAGACCAATGCACGGCAGCGCCGCGGACCGAAGAAGACGGTCGGCGTCCGGCGCAAGGCGACGAAGTAAAGAGGAGCCGGACGCAGGAATGGCCGAACGGAAGCGGGCTACTAAGCAGCGCCGCCGGGAGCGGAAGAACGTGCCTCAGGGGCACGCTCATATCCAGGCGAGCTTCAACAATACGATCATCACGATCACCGACCCTAACGGCAACGTGATCAGCTGGGGCTCGGCCGGCGTTGCCGGCTTCAAGGGCTCCCGCAAGAGCACGCCGTACGCCGCGGCCCTGTCGGCCGATCAGGCCGCCAAGAAGGCCATGGAGCACGGCATGCGCCAGGTCGAGGTCTATGTCAAGGGACCCGGTGCCGGCCGCGAGCAGGCTATTAGATCGCTCCAGGCCGCGGGTCTCGAGGTGAGCGCTATCACCGACGTGACCCCCGTCCCCCACAACGGTTGCCGCCCGCCCAAGCGGCGCCGCGTCTAAGGAGGACGACTGATGGCCCGCTACACCGACCCAGTTTGCCGGCTCTGCCGCCGGGAGGGCGCCAAGCTCTTCCTTAAGGGCACTCGCTGCTATTCCAAGAAGTGCGCCTTCGAGCGCCGACAGGCGCCCCCTGGACAGCACGGCATTCGCCGCCGCAAGGTGGGTGACTACGGACTGCAGCTTCGTGAGAAGCAGAAGATCCGCCGCACCTACAGCGTCATGGAGCGCCAGTTCCAGGGCTACTTCGAAAACGCCAGCTCCACCCCTGGTGTTACTGGCGAGAACCTCCTGCGCCTGCTGGAGCTCCGCTTCGACAACGTCGTGTACCGCATGGGATTTGCGGTTTCGCGAGCTGAGGCCCGCCAGATGGTTGGGCACGCTCACTTTGCCGTCAACGGTCGCGTCTCGAGCATCCCATCGATGCAGCTGAGGCCGGGCGACAAGGTCGAAGTCCGCGAAACACATCGAACCCGTGAGCCCTTCAAAGAGGCCGTCGAGGTCATCAAGTCGCGCCAGATCCCCGAATGGCTGAGCGTGGACGGAGCGAAGCTCGCCGGTTCCGTCCTTACCGCCCCGCGCCGCGACCAGATGCCGCTCGACCTCAATGAGCAGCTCGTGGTCGAGTACTACTCGAGGTAACGCCCCCCGATGATCGAACTCGAGAGCCCGCAGATCGCGCCGGTCGAAGAGCTGGGTTCGTACGCTAAGTACGAGGCCAGCCCGCTGCCGGCGGGCTACGGCGTCACTCTGGGTAACGCCCTGCGACGGGTTCTGCTGTCCTCTCTTGAGGGCGCGGCCGTGACGGCGATCCAGATCCGTGACGTCTATCATGAATTCACGAGCATCCCCGGCGTGAAAGAGGACGTCACGCAAATCGTGCTCAACATCAAGAAGCTCCGCCTCAAGAGCTTCGCCACGCATCCAGTCCAGCTCAAGCTCATCAAGAGCGGTGCTGGCATGGTCACCGCGGCCGACATCCAGGAATCGGCCGACGTCGAGGTCGTGAACCCCGACCTGGTGATCATGACCCTGGACTCGGACGATGTGACGATCGAGATGGACCTGACGGTCGAGAAGGGCGTCGGCTACTTCGCTGCCGAGCGCTCCGAGTCGAACCCGATCGGCGTCATCCCTGTCGATGCAATCTTCACGCCGGTGCGCAAGGTCAACTACTCGATCGAGAACACTCGCGTCGGGCAGATGACCAACTATGACAAGCTGACGATCGAACTCGAGACAGACGGCACGATCTCGCCCGAAGAGGCACTCGGTCGGGCCGCGGACATCCTCGTCCGCCAGTTCTCGCTCTTCGCCAACATTGGGCTCGTCGCCGCCGGCACAGATCGCGTGGCAACGAACGTCCCGCAGCTCCCTCCGAACATGCTCGACATGCCGATCGAAGAGCTGGACCTGCCTATGCGGGCCTATAACTCGCTGAAGCGCAACAACATCGTCAAGGTCGGGCAGCTGTTGCAGCTGTCTGATGACGATCTGCTGCGGATGCGCAACTTCGGCAAGAAGTCACTCGACGAGATGAAAGAGCGACTCCGCATGCGCGGTTTCATCCTTCCCGACAGCGAGGACTCGGCGCTCGGCGACGACCTCGAGGATGTCGAAGAGGACGAGCAGTTCGACGATCTGCCCCCTGAGGAGGCCTGAGCAATGGCCCATCGAATAGACGGCCGCAAGCTGAGCCGCAAGCAGGGTCCACGGATCGCCCTGTACAAGAATCTGACGGTCTCGGTCCTTCGCTACGAGAGAATCCAGACCACCGAGGCCAAGGCCAAGGAGATCCGCGGTCGAGTCGAGCGGATGATCACGCTGGCCAAGCGCGGCGATCTGGCCGCGCGTCGAGCGGTGATCGCCCAGTTCCCGAACGAGCCACTCGTCGTCACGAAGCTCTTCGATGAGATCGCTCCCAAGTACGCCGATCGGACCTCCGGGTTCACCCGGATCGTCCACCTCGGCCAGCGCTACGGCGACGCAGCTCACATCGTTCAGATCGAATTGGTCTGACGAGACGAAAGAAGGCGAGCTGACCGAGACGGCAAAAGAGAAGGCCGACCTGGGAGGTTCGACAGACGTTCGAAAGAACGTCCCCGTGCGGTACAGGGCACGGGTTGAATACGACGGCACGGACTTCTCCGGGTTTCAGGTGCAACCTGGAGCACGGACGGTCCAGGGAGAATTCGAAGCTGCGCTGGCGAAGATCTCAGGCGGAAGCCAGATCCGAGTCGTAGCGGCGGGTCGAACCGACGCAGGTGTCCATGCAATCGGGCAGGTGATCGCATTCACCGACCCGAGGGGCAGGCCCGCGAAGGAACTGGCCAGGGCGCTCGACGCTCTGCTGCCGGTGGACGTGGCAATCCGAGAGGTGCGGCGCGTCCCGGCCGGGTTCCACCCACGCTACGCGGCGCGATATCGGGAGTATCGCTACACCGTATGGAACGGGCCGCGAAGCCCGCTCCGCGAGCGTTTTGCGCTCGGGGTGCGGGACCCACTGGATACTGCCGCGATGGAGCGGGCCGGGTCGGTCCTGGTGGGCCGCCACGACTTCAGCGCCTTCGGGGTAGCGCACCGGCAGCCGGTGCGGACCGTTCACTCGGTCCGAGTCCGGAGGGCAGGATCGCTCGTGACGATCGACGTCGCGGCCGATGCCTTCCTGCGCCAGATGGTGCGAAGGGTCGTAGCCGCCCTCCTCGAGGTCGGACACGGCAGGACGAATGAAGAGGCAGTTGCCGAGGCGCTAGCGTCCCGGCGACCGGCGTTCAACGGGGCCACGGCCCCCGCGAAAGGGCTTTGCTTGAGGCGAGTCGCTCTGGGCCCCATGAGGGGCAGGGCAGCGCTGGTAACACGATCGCAAGAGCGAACGGAGAACGATGACCGCCAAGACTTATACGGTCCGTGAGAGCGAGATCGAGCGACGCTGGTACGTCGTGGACGCGACGGACGAGACGCTCGGCCGCCTTGCGACGCGAATCGCTCGAGTGCTCGAAGGCAAGAACAAGCCGGCGTACAGCCCGACTCTTGACTGCGGCGACCATGTTGTCGTCGTGAACGCGGGCAAGATCCACGTCACGTCCGACAAGAAAGAGACCAAGCTTTACATGCGCCACAGCGGCTACCCGCATGGCCTCAAGGCTGAGAGCCTGGGCCACCTGCTGGAGCGCCGTCCTGAAGAAGTGATCCGCCGTGCGGTCAAGGGGATGCTTCCCCACAATCGGCTCGGAGCCCAGCAAATCACCAAGCTCAAGGTTTATGCCAGCGCGGAGCACCCGCACCAGGCCCAGCGGCCCGAGCCGCTCGCCTGACGAGGAGCGTGATGACCACCCCTGCCTTCTACTACGGGACCGGTCGCCGCAAGACTGCGGTGGCTCGTGTCAGACTCGTCCCCGGGTCGGGTGAGATCGTCGTCAACGATCGAAGCCTGGACGCCCACTTCGGCAATGCCATCGACGAGGCAGACGTCCGCCTGCCGTTCCGAGTCACCGGCACCGAAGGCGCGTACAACGCGCAGATCAAGGTCGAGGGCGGCGGAGTGACCGGCCAGGCCGGCGCCATTCGCCACGGCCTGGCTCGCGCGCTGCTGCAGATCGATCCGGAGGCCAACCGCCTTCCGCTCCGCCAAGCTGGACTCCTGACACGAGACCCGCGAATGAAGGAACGCAAGAAGTACGGTCTCAAGCGAGCACGCAAGGCGCCGCAGTACACGAAGCGCTGACGCAGTCGCTCTAGAGCGCTTTTGCGCGCTAGGCACCTCGCGGGCTGCTCCTGCCGTCGTTGGCCGATGCGCTCCTCGCTCACGGACCCGCCAGCCCTGGCTGGCGCGCGCTCACACGGAGGCCGTGTCCCAGAAATCGGTCAGGAGCTGGTTCGCTTCATCCGTGTCCTGCGGCCGATGGCCTGCGCCAGCGAGCGTGGCAAGGCGCGCGCCGTGGGCGGCGAACACCTGGGCTACTTCATCGTAGAGAGACGACCATCCGCCGGTTACCACGAGCGTTGGTGGCAATGACAGTTCGGCCCAGTTGAGGGGCGCGTGCCAGGGCGCAGCCTGCAGCCGCAGTCGCATGGCGCGGAGCCGGCTCTCCTTGGTGGCCCGCTCGCCCGACGCAGGCGCGCCCAGAGCGGTCAGGAACGCCGCCTCGAACTCGGGGTCGGTCAGCTCCGCCGCATTTTCGAGAGCCGGCGACAGCGCAGCCACGTGCGCCTCAACCGTCGGTCCGCCGCGCGCCAGCGACATGCAAGCCGGCTCCAGCAGGACCAGTGAAGCCACCGCCTCTGGCCGCTCCTGGACCGCCATGATCGCCGCGATCGCCCCGTAGGAATGGGCGACGACATGCCCGCCGTCGCCCAGCGCGGCCAGCACCCGAGCGGCGTCGCCGTTGAAATCGGTCGGGCATGGGTTCTCTCGCGGGCCGAAGCCGACGCGTTCGATGAACCGCAATCGGAACTCGGAGCCGAGGTGGCGCTGCATCGGCCAGGCTTGCTCGCCTGCTCGCCCGGCACCGTGAACGAACACCACAGTACGCGTCGAACGGTGCCGCTAGAGGGGGGAGTGGAATCTTGGTTGACGATCCATGGCGTCAACTGTGGGCAAAGCGATCGTCCAATGCAAGCAGCAGGCTGGCGTCGCGCAGGCGCCACCCCGAAGTACCCCATGGACGGTGTCGGCGTCGCCTAGACTTTGCGCATTCGAGCCACGATCGCCGGGCGGCATCACCCCCGGCGACCACGTTTTGGGAGTAGGAAATGGAGCAGGTACTCGCTTCGGTCGGAGTTGGCACACTCCAGACACGCGACCTCCTCAGCTCAGCCGACCTGACGCGCGACGAGTACGAGATCGTGTTGGCCCGGGCCGTCGATCTCAAGCGTGAGTTCCGCGCAGACCGCCGGCACGTCGCACGCCCGCTGGCCGGCCGGACCGTGGCTCTCATCCTGGAAAAGCAGAGCCTCCGGACCCGGGTCACCTTCGAGGCGGGTCTGGATCAGCTCGGTGGACACGCGCTGTACCTGGGGGAGGGGATCGGCTTCGGCGTTCGGGAGAGCGTCGCGGACATCGCTCGCAACCTGGAACGGTGGCTCGACGGCATCGTGATCCGGACATTCGGCCACTCGGTGGTCAGCGAGCTCGCGGCCGAGGCGAGCATCCCCGTGTTCAACGCGCTGACCGACGACGAGCATCCGTTCCAGGCTCTCGCCGATCTCCTCACTCTGCGCGAGCACTTCGGCCGGCTCGACGGTCTTGTCATGACGTTCGTGGGCGACGGCAACAACGTCTATCACTCGCTCGCGCTGGCCGGCGCTACGATGGGCATGGAGATCCGGCTCGCCCACCCCGAGGGCTACGGTCCCAACCCCTCCATCGTGGCCCTTGCCGAGAGCATCGCCCTGGCCAATGGCGGGAAGATCGTCGTCGCCCAGGATCCTTCGCGGCTCGTCCCCGGGTCCGATGCCCTCTATGCGGACGTCTGGGTATCGATGGGCCAGGAAGATCAATCCCACGCTCGTCTGGCAGCCTTCGCCGGCTACTGCGTCGATACTCAGCTACTCGAATTGGCAGGCGCCGGGACTGTGGCGATGCACTGCCTGCCTGCCCATCGAGGCCAGGAGATCACGGCTGAGGTCCTCGACGGTCCCAGGAGCCTGGCCTTCGAGCAGGCCGAGAATCGACTTCATGTCCAGAAGGCATTCCTGGTCGAGTCTCTGGGTCGATAGTCAGAAGGTCGACGCCGGTCGGCCGCCGTCCAGGGAGGCTGCCGGCGAGTTGAAGCGGTGCAGGCGCGGGTATTGGCGCCCGCCGGGCCGTTGCGAGGCGTCGAATTGGACATCTGGCGTAGGACGAAGCGTCAAGTTCTGTCGACGCACGTACCCGCGACGATTGACCGGACGGAAGTCATCATGCACATATGACTGACGATCTCTACGAGCGGTACAAGGAAGCACTGCGAGTCGGCCACGTTGCCGTGCTCCGCGGCTCGCTCGAGGACGCCGTCGACGCCTACCACAACGCCGCCTCGATCGCCCCTTCGCGCGCTCTGCCGCACACCAGCCTGGGGGGCGTGCTGCTGCGGCTGGGCCACCTCGAGGAAGCGCTGGTGGAGTACGCGGCCGCCGTCGCGAGGGCGCCTCATGACGAGGGTGCGCTGCTGGGGCAAGCCGAGGCGTTGACCATTGCCGGCCAGCGCTTCGATGCGGCGCAGGCTCTCGATCACGTCTCGGAGATCCAGGAGGCGGCCGGAAGGCTGCCCGAGGCGTCGGACACGCTCCGACGGGCCCTGGAGCTCGAAGACACCACCGAACGAAGCCGCCGCCAGCGTGGACTGCTGCGCGAGATTCGGCTGTCCGCTGGCGATCAAGCAGCCGAACAGCTGCTGGCCCGCGCCCTCAGGCTCCGCGACGAGCCAACGGCGGGCCCGGTCTCGGCGCCCAGGCCGTACCTGGCGACCAGCCGTGTGCCCTTCAGCGCGGTGGCGTCGACATCGGACCATCGACATGACTCGTACGTTCAGCCCGAGTCCGGGTCCGAGCTCGAGCTCGAGCCAGAAGCGGACGCGGAAGCCGGGCGCGACGAGTCGCCGGCGGATTTCGCTGCGGGCGAGTCCCTTGCCCCGCCCGTCGACGTCGAGAAGGCTCCCGCGAGGTACTACGTCGAGGGGTTTGGGATGGTCGAGCCCCGTCCTCCCCTTACCGTCGAGGCCGCCCCACCCGTATCCGACCCGCTGCGAGGTGTCGAATTCCTCAGGCGAGTGAGAGCCGCGGCGGAAGTCGCGGCGTCTGCCCAACCCGAGGCGGCCGTGTCCGCCTCAGCGGCGTCTACGGCATCGGCACCTACTGAATCGGACGAGGCCACGCCGCCCTCCGTGCCAACACTGGAAGTTGAGTCGCGTGAGCCTTCGGGGCCGCTCGCCCCGGTCGCTATCGCAGCGGAGGCATCCGCGGCCTCGGCCGCCTCAGCCGCGGTGTCACTCGAGCAGGTTGTCGAAGCCGTCGGGGTCATGGAAGGCGCATTCGACACAGCCACGCCTCCGGATCCCGTGGGTGAGAGTCAGCACCAGCCTACCGGCGACGAGTTGCTGGTCGCGGCCGAAGCGGCGGACGCTGCCGGCGACCACACCGCGCTGCGGTCGTTGCTGCTCTGGACCGCTCGGGCCTACGCCCGCGAGGGCAGGTTCGAGGCCGGGCTGGACGCGACCCATCGACTCCTGCAGCGAACACCTGGCGACGTCGACGCCCACCTGATGCTGGTCGAGCTGTACGTGGCGCGCGACTGGAACGGTCTGGCGGCCGAGAAGCTCGCCCTGCTAGGTCGGCTGGCCGAACTGAACAACGACGAGGAGACCCATCGGCGTCTCTGCGCGGTGGCCAGCCGGGCCTTCCCGAACGACGAACGGCTGGGGGCGCTCTGCGCCTAGCGGGGTTGGGGGCGATCACCCGTTACTGGACTCCTGCCGCCGATCGAGACCGATTTCTGGCCCATCGAGCCGGCCCGCGACGGCGTCTCGCCACGTCCGGCATGCTCGCACGACCTGACGCGAGCGCTCAGCGGTATACACTTGGGCTGCGATGCCACTGATTCAGTCGGCGCTCGACCAGGTCAGCCCGAACGTAGTGGCCGATATCGCGATCACGGCTCTACTGATCTACTGGCTCTTCAGCTTGATCAGAGGGACGCGCGCGGTTCGGCTGGTCGTCGGCGTATGCCTGCTGCTCCTCGTCTACGGCGCCGCCGTGACACTCGACCTCCGGCTTCTGACGCTGATTCTTCAGACGAGCGCATATGTCGGACTCTTCGCACTGGTGGTGGTCTTCCAGCCCGAGCTGCGCCGGGCGCTCGATCGAATCGGCCGGCTCGGCTCACTTGGCTGGTTGATCTCGCCGGCAGAGCAGTCGATGGCAGTTCACGTTGCCACCGAGGTTGCCAGCGCGGCGGAACGGCTGTCCCGCGAGGGCCACGGTGCGCTCATCGTGATGGAGCGCGAGACCGGCCTCCAGGAGATCGCCGAGAGCGGAGTGATGCTCCACGCCGACATTTCGGCCGACCTGCTGGTAACGCTCTTCTCACCGAAGACGCCCCTCCATGACGGTGCCGTTGTGATCCGCGCCGACAAGATCCTGGCCGCCGGGGCGCTGCTGCCCTCGGCCGAGACAACGATTCCGCTGGAGAGATTCGGGACGCGGCACAAGGCGGCCCTGGGCATGACGGAGCAGACCGATGCGGTTGTCGTGGTCGTCTCCGAAGAGAGCGGCCAGATCAGCCTGGTGGAACGGGCACGCATCGTCCGCAACCTCGACGAGCCCAGGCTCGCTCGGGACATCGCCCACCTGCTGCATCCGCAGGCCCCGGGCGGGGTCTTGAGCAAGGAGCGAACGCCTCCGCGCCGGGTCGGGCCGACCGTCCGCCAGCTGGCTCGGAGGGCCCGTTTCGGCGGGCTCAACCGGCCCAACGGCAGGTTTGGGCGAGGCTCCGACCGACCGCGGCCGGCCCCCACGGACGATGACATCGAGGGGCAGGAGAAGGCGTCGTGAGGGTCTTGCGCTTCTTCTTTCGCAACTGGCTCCTCAAGATCGGAGCCGTCGTGCTGGCGGTTCTTCTTTACGGGGCGATGGTGTTCCTGCAGTCCAGCCAGCAGTGGCCTGGAACGATCGCCATCGAGATCAGGAACCAGCCGACCACTGCGTATCTGATCGAACCGAACCCGATGGATGAAGTCAGCAAGATCAAGTACATCGCCCCGCCCGATGTGCAGGTCTCGCAGTCCAGCTTCCACGCGGCGATCGACCTGACCACTGCCAAGGTCAGCGACAGCGAGTCGTCCTCGGTCCAGGTCACTCTGCAGGCCGACGTGGGCATCCAGATCATCGACTACCAGCCCAAGCAGATCAGTGTGCGGCTCGATCCGATCGTTCAGCGGAAGGTAGACGTCGTCGTGAGCAAGGGAACGATACCGGCCGGGGTTTCACCTGGACCGACGACCCTGAGCGCGACCACGGCCGAGGTTTCCGGGCCGGCCGCATACGTGAGCAAGGTGCTCTATGCCGAGGCCCTGATACGAATCGACGCCTCCGGCCTGGACGTGAACCAGGACGTCGATCTAGTTGCCCGCGACTCCTCCAACGCCGTCGTCAAGAACGTTGCGTTCAATCCCCGAACCGTGAACGTGCAGATGCAGGTCGGCAGCCTGACCCGGACCGAACCCGTGCCCGTCAACCCGATCATCACGGGCACGCAAGCGGCCGGCTACTACGTCACCTCGATCGACGTGACCCCGCCGATCGTGTCGGTACGTGGTCAGGCCGACGCTCTCGCCAAGCTGAACGGCAAGGCCAACACGAGGGCAATATCCATCGCCGGCGCCACCGGTGACGTCTCGGCCAACGTCAACCTGGACCTTCCTTCAGGCGTGACGTCCAACGTGACCACCCAGATCTCGGTCGTGATCCACCTCTCGTCGCCGGCCTCGACTCGAAGCGTGAGTGTGGGCGTGACACCGCTCGGTGCGCGTTCCGATCGCACCTACAGCCTGTCGGCTCCGTCGATCATCGTGACGCTTGGCGGAGCTACAGCGGCGCTCAACGCCTTCGATACGTCGACGCTCGTCGGGACCGTGTCGGTCGCCGATCTCGATGTGGGCACGTATACCCTCTCGGTCTCGGTTTCTGTGCCGCCCGGCATTACGGTCCAGGCCAGGAGCCCAGCCCAGATAACCGTGACGGTGGCCAATCCGTCACCGTCGCCAGCGCCAGTCTCAGCCTCCCCGACCCCGTAGGAGACTCTCTTTGCCCCGACTCTTCGGCACGGACGGTATCCGTGGCATGGCCAACGTCGACCTCAAGCCCACGCTCGCCTATGCCCTCGGCAGGGCCACGGCCCATCGGCTCGCCGGACCCGGCCGGCCAATCGTAGTCGGCCAGGACACCCGTCGCTCGGGCGACATGTTCGCGGCTGCCATCGTGGCCGGCGCTACCAGCATGGGTGTGGACGTCCATCTGGTTGGCGTCGTGCCAACGCCCGCCCTGTCGTACATAACCGGCGCCGGCAACTTCGCGGCGGGGATCATGGTCTCAGCCTCCCACAACCCGGCCCGCGACAACGGTCTCAAGGTCCTCGACGAACACGGCCTCAAGCTCGACGAGGATGTCGAGGACGAGCTCGAGCAGCTCATCTGGACTTCCGACGAGTTGCCCGGTGCCGCGGCCGACGCGCTCGGTCTGGCAGTCCAGGACCACGGGCTCTTCGAGTTGTATGTCAAGCACAGGTTGGAGCTGGCGGCGGCCACGCCCACGCGACTGCACCTCGTGATCGACTGCGCCAACGGGTCCGGTGGCGGCGCGGCAGCCAGGATCCTGGAGGCGACTGGGGCGCGCGTCGAGGTGCTGTTCAACGACCCGGACGGGACCAACATCAACGCCGATTGCGGCGCGACGGCTCCCGGAGCGCTGGCGAGGGAGGTCGTCGCTCGCGGCGCGGATGTCGGGTTTGCGCTCGACGGCGACGCCGATCGCCTGATCGCGGTCGATGCCTCCGGCTGTGTGGTCGACGGCGACGCCGTGCTGGGCGTTCTGGCGCTCGATCGACTGGCTCGGAACCGCCTCCCGAACGGCGCCCTCGTCGTGTCGATCCTGTCGAACGGCGGGCTCCAGAAGGTCGTCGAGGCCGCTGGTGGGCAGATCATCCAGACGCCCGTCGGCGACAAGTACATCTTCGAAGGGATGCTCGTCAACGGGGCCGGGCTGGGCGGCGAGAAGAGCGGCCACGTGATCATCCTCGAACATACGAGCAGCGGCGACGGCATCGTTACCGCCCTGGAGATCCTGGGCGTCATGACCCGTTCCGGTCGCAGCCTGGCCGACCTGGCCGCGCAGGTGCCGATGCTGCCTCAGCAGCAGCGCGCGATCCCGGCCCGGCACAAGGACCAGTGGGAAGGCGACCCGGTCATCCGCAAGGCGATCGCGAGAGCAGAATCTCGCCTCGGCGCGGCCGGTCGTGTCCTGGTCCGACCATCCGGCACGGAGCCCGCGATTCGGGTCATGGTGGAGGGACCCGACAGCGACCTCGTGGTGGAACTAGCCGACGAATTGGCTGCTCTGGCGGGAGAGCGGCTAAACTAGCCACCTCCGGCGGGGGCCGTGCTCGAGACCGGGAGCGTCATTGCATGTGTGGAATCGTTGGATACACCGGGCCTCGACAAGCTGGGCCGGTCCTTCTCGACGGATTGCGCCGTCTCGAGTACCGCGGCTACGACTCGGCCGGCATCGCCCTCGTAACTGAGAACGGCGATCTATTCGTCGAGAAGCGGGCCGGCAAAGTGGCGGTCCTCACCGAAGCCCTCGGCGGCCAGCCACCCAGCGCGGGCGTTGGTCTGGGCCACACTCGTTGGGCCACGCACGGTCGGCCGAGCGACCTCAACGCTCATCCGCACAGCGACTGCACCGGCCGAATCACCGTCGTCCACAACGGCATCGTCGAGAACTTCCGCGAGCTGCGCGACGAGCTCGTCGTTCGTGGCCACACCCTTGTCTCCGAGACGGACACCGAAGTGGTGGCGCATCTGGTCGAGGATGCGTACAAGGGCGACCTCGCCGACGCGGTCCGGGTCGCCCTGGGCCGGCTCGAGGGCGCGTACGCCCTGGTCGTGATGAGTCGCGATGAGCCCGAACGGCTCGTCGGCGCTCGGCTCAATGCCCCGCTGATCGTCGGTGTCGGCGATGGCGAGAGCTTCCTCGCATCCGATGCCGCGGCGATCGTGGCCTATACCAAGCGGGTGATCTTCCTGGCCGACGGCGATGTCGCGGACGTGACGCCCGGCAGCGTGACGATCACCGACCGGTCGGGCAAGGTCGTCGACCGCGCGGTCGACATCATCCCCTGGTCTGCGGAGGCTGCCGAGAAGGGCGGCTACGCCCACTTCATGCTCAAGGAGATCCACGAGCAGCCGGCCGCACTAACGGCGTCGATGACCGGTCGGCTCAGAGGCGAATCCATCTACCTCGAAGAGCTCGACCCCATCCGCGAGCGCCTGGCCGGGATCGATCGCGTCGAGCTGATCGCCTGCGGCACCGCCTACTACGCCTCGCTCGTAGGTGCGGCCCTGTTCCAGGAGTGGCTCGGCGTCCCCGCCAGATCCACCGTCGCGTCCGAGTTCAGATACAGCCCGCCGCCCATCGACGCTCGGACCCTGGTCGTGGCCGTGACCCAGTCCGGCGAGACGGCCGACACGATCGCTGCGGCTCGACTGGCCGGCGATCGCGGCGCAGTGGTCGTGGCCGTGACCAACACGGTTGGCTCGGCCATAACGCGCGAGGCGCACGCCTCGGTCTTCCTCCAGGCCGGACCCGAGGTCGCGGTCGCGGCCACGAAGACGTTCGTGACCCAGGTGGCCACGGTGATCATGCTTGCAGCGGACGTGGCCGAGCGACGAGGCTGCCTGCCGGCTGAGAAGGCAGCGGAGCTCGTGGCGGCTCTGCGCCGACTACCAGACCAGGCCGCGCGAGCGATCGAGCTGGCGGCGGTCACCGAACAGATTGCCGAGCGCTACGCCGAGGCCGCAGGTTACATGTACATCGGTCGATCGTTCGGCTACCCGGCGGCTCTCGAGGGCGCGCTCAAGATCAAGGAGATCAGCTATCTCCACGCCGAGGGCTACGCTGCCGGCGAGCTCAAGCACGGCCCGATATCGCTCCTCGATGCCGAGGTACCGCTGGTTGCCGTGGCGACGCGTTCGGCGGTCTACGACAAGCTGATCAACAACCTCATGGAGGGCCGGGCCCGCGACGCCAGAGTCCTGGCGGTCGCTACCGAGGGCGACTCCCAGATCGAGAAGCTCGTCACCGACGTGTGCTGGGTGCCGGATACGCTCGAGCCGCTTAGCACGATCCTGGCGGTCATCCCGCTCCAGCTCTTCGCCTATTACGTGGCGGTCAGGCGCGGTCGTGATGTGGATCAGCCACGCAATCTGGCCAAGTCGGTGACGGTGGAGTAGGTGGCCAGCCTGGAGGCCGCGGTTCCTGCGCCGCCACCCGAGACCAGCGAGCTTGGGATCGACATCATCCGCGTCTCGCGGATCAGGGATTCGTTGGCCCGCTTCGGCGATCGCTTCACGCAGCGTGTCCTGACTCCCAACGAGATCAAGTACGTTCGCGGCCGGGCCGAGACCATGGCCGGACGATGGGCCGCCAAGGAGGCGGTGTCCAAGGTGCTGGGTCTGGGTGTTCGCGGGATTGGCTGGCGCGACATCGAGGTCGAACGCCTGCCGACCGGCCAGCCGGCCGTGAAGTTGCACGGTCGGGCAGCACGGCGTGCCGAGCAGCTCGGCATGGGCCGGATCGCCGTCTCGATCAGTCACGAGTCCGACTACGCCGTGGCGATCGCCTATGGCGTGAGAACGGCCGGCGGCCGCTTCCTCTATCCGCCCGACATCGAGGAACGATTGAGTGAGCGCGAGGCTTCGCTGATGCGGCGTTTCGAGCGGTTGCGTGCGCTCGCCGGCGAGGTTTCCGCGACCGAAGCGAAGCTTGCGGCCAGCGCGGCCACGCCGGCCACGCCGGCCACGCCGGCCACGCCGGCCGATCGTCACGCCGGCGGACAGGATGTCGAGGAGCGAACCGATGCCTAGCCGAGTCGTTCATGAGCCGATCCTGCTCGATGACGCGGCGGCCGCCGCGCTTCTGCCGCCGCGCCCGGCCCGCGGCCACAAAGGTACGTTCGGCAAGTTGCTGGTCATAGCCGGTTCGGTCGACTATGCCGGCGCCGCGCTGCTGGTCTGCACCGCGGCCGGTCGGGCCGGGGCGGGCCTGGTGACACTGGCCACGCCCGAGTCGCTTCAGCCCCTCTTCGCGGCGAAGGTAGTCGAGGCCACGACACTGTCGCTGCCCGAGGACGACGTGGAGGAAGTGGATCCGGAGGAGGCCCTGGGCCGCATCCTCGATCACGATCACGATGCGCTGGTGGTTGGCCCCGGGCTCAGGCCGAGCCTGTCGATGACCGAGCTGATCCGCGGGTTGCTGGCCCCCGACGAGAACGGCGAGCCAGTGCCCGCGGTGTTGGACGCGGAGGCGCTGCGGTCGCTGGCCACTGTCGACGGCTGGGCCTCGGAGGTCGCGGCTCGCTGCGTCCTGACGCCCCACGTGGGCGAGTTCCTGCGGTTGCGCGCGGCGGACGGCGTTGACCCTCAGGAGCAGGGCGACCTCGTCTTCGACGACGCTCGCCGTCTGGCTGCGGCCCGCGACGCGGCTCGCGAGTGGGGCCAGGTCGTGGTCCTGAAGGGCGCGCGAACTGTCATCGCCGCTCCGGACGGGCGCGCCGCCGTGTCACCGTTCGAGAACCCCGCACTGGCGAGCGCCGGTACCGGCGACGTCCTGGCGGGCACGATCGGAGCGCTGCTGGCCCAGGGCCTCGGCACCTTCGAGGCCGGGCAGCTTGGCGTCTATCTGCATGCCATGGCCGGGGAAGCGGTCAGGGTCCGGTTGGGCGATGCCGGCCTCCTCGCGTCCGACCTGACGGCCGAGTTGCCGCTGGCCCGCAAGAAGCTGGCTGCTCTACCAGGCGCGGGTTCCGGTTTGCCCTCGTCGGCCGGTGTCGCCGCGGCCCGCAATCGGGGTGAGGAGTGACGACGACCACCAACGTGAACGCCGGCCGGGCTCCGGCGACGCGTCATCCTCTTGTCGAGATCGAGCCGGGCGGAGTCCTGCCGCCGCTGCCAAAGGCGGCCTGGCTGGAGATCGACCTCGACGCACTGGTATCGAACATCCGGCTGCTGCAGGGGCTGCTACCACCCGGGGCGAGGGTGGAGCCCGTGATCAAGGCCGATGCCTACGGTCATGGCGCCGTTGCCGTCGCGCGAGCGCTCGTGGCCGAGGGCATCAGGGGCTTCGGCGTGGCCACGTTCGACGAGGCGCTGGAGCTGCGCCAGGCCGGCATCGAAGTCCCGGTCGTGATCCTCTTCCCGATACCGGCCGAGCTTGCGCCCGACGCGCTGCGCCACTGCCTGTCGATCACGCTCGGGGACCAGCTGCTTCTCGGGCGAACCCTCGAGACGCTGGTAGCCGCGCCGGACATCGGTCGGGGCGCCCGACTCGACATCCACCTGGAGGTGGAGACGGGCCTCGGTCGAGGCGGCGTCTTGCCCGACGAGGTGGCCCAGGCCGCAGCCGCGATCGCCGCCAACCCGCGCGCTCGGCTGGTCGGTCTGTGGTCGCATCTCCAGGCGCCCGACGATGCCAACCTGACCTCGAGTCAGGACTCGCGGTTCGCGCTGGCGTCCGAGCTGGCGGAGATTGCCGGCGTCAGCCTGCCGGCGCGCCATCTTTCGGCCAGTGGCGGTCTGCTCGCGGCCACCGCCGGAACGTATGACGTGGTGCGGATCGGTATCGCCGGGTATGGCCTCGTTCCGGACGGTCTGACCGTGGCCGGGCGGAGCCGGCTCGCCGCCACGGGCCTGCGGCCGGTCATGTCGCTGCGAGCGCGCCCCGTCCGGGTCGCCTGGCTGGAGGCGGGCACGGGCGTCAGTTACGGACCGACATTCACTACGAGCCGGCGGAGCCGCATCGCCACGCTGCCCCTGGGGTACGCGGACGGTTACCCGCGCAGTCTCTCGAACAAGGCTCAGGTCCTGGTCCGCGGGACGCGGGCTCCGCAGGTGGGAACGGTCGCAATGGACGCCATCATGGTCGACGTGACCGATGTCCCCGGCCCCGAGGTGACCATCGATGACGACTTCACGCTCATCGGGGAGCAAGGCGAGGGGCGAATATCCGCCCTGGACGTGGCGCAGTGGGGCAACACGATTTCGTATGAGGTCGTAGCCGCAATGTCTGGGAGGCTACCCCGGGTGTACTATGCCGGAGCCGAGGCGATCGGGATGCGCGCAGTTGCGTGCGACGCGAGTCGGGGTCTGGGGAGGGCCGTCGACCGATCGACCGAGACATCCGAGGAAGAACCTGGCCCGCTCAGCTGCGGATGACGGGTTCATCGGCGACGATACAGGAGAACTTTCTGACTTGATCCAGATGCAGGGCCGCTCGGAAGAGCAACGCGACGACCTCGTGGAGCAGGCTGCTCGTGAGATCCAGTTGCGCGGCTTGACCATACCCGCCGTTCTGTTTCTGCAGGCGAGCCGCCCCTACCGCCCCCTCGGGAGCAGCGCGATGGTCTTCTTCGACCCCACGCTGCGTCGTGTCTTCGGCGGGGAACTGCCGGTCGCGACCGAGATCCTGGCCGACGACCTCGGGATCGAGCAGCTCATCGAACGACTGCAGGATCCGGACGAGGAAGTCTCCTGGGACGCGTGAGGGCGGACAGCGAGGATCGAGCCGGGTAGCATAGCCGGGTGACCAGCCAGCCTCGAGCGTTCTTTGCCGTTGACCTGGGCTCGGCTACCAGTTCGGCAGCCGTCCTGGGGCACGTTGGCGGCCGGTGGCGGCTCATCGCGCACACCGCCGCGCCGGCTTCCGTCGATCTCGACTCGATGCTGATCGGGCTGCTGACGCAGATCGGGCGAACCGACGCCGAGATGTTCGAGCAGCTTTGTGCGGGCGATGCCCCGGACATCCCAACCCTCGTTGCGACGTGGCCCCGGGTCGTGGCCAGAAGCACGCCCCAGCGCCGCATCGCAGTACTCGCGGGCTCGCGTCGGCAGCGGCGTCGACTCGAGTCGGCAGCACTCCGAGCCGGATGGCTCGTGGTCGGCGGCAGTGCCGATGACGACGACCCGGTTGCCCTCAGCCGGCTGGTGCTGTCCATCGAGACGAGCGCAGTGCTGCTCGGAGCCGACCACTCACCGGCGGGCGACGAGAAGCGCCATCTGCCGGATCTGGCGGCGCTGGTAGCCGCCGCCGCTCAATCCCGCCCGGAGCTGACGGTGGTGCTGGCGGGCGGGGCCGCAGCCTACGAGTCTGCCTTCGCCGCGCTGGCCGATGCCCGATCTCGCCGCCAGCCGATGGCATCCAGCGCAGGCGAGTCCGGAGCGGCCTACGAGTCCGAGTCGGTGGCCGCGGAGTCGTTCGAGAAGGCTCAGTCCAAGAAGGAGTGGCTGCCGTCCGAGGGCGAGAACGGGACCGACACGGCTCCCGGCGACGCGGAGCCGAACGAAGAGACGGCTGCGGAGCCGCATGATGCCCGCGGGCCGGCCGCCGACCTGTTGAGTGCCGAGCAGTCGCCGGATAAGCAGCCCGATGGCGAGGATGCCTGGGACGAGGTGCTCGTCAGCGTCGAACCGGGCGCGGCGGAGCAGGCCGGTTCCACTGCAGACGAGGCGGCCACTGCAGACCAGGCGGCCACTGCAGACGAGGCGGCCGCTGTCGGCCCCGGCGACGCCGCCACGGCGACGGTCAAGGCGGCGGCTCCGCTCCCATTCGTGGCTGCCGAAACGGTCGCGGCCATACCGCATGTCCTCCTGGCGCCCGACGCTGAGGCCGGTCAGCCCTCCGGCGCCTCGCTGCAGCAGGTGCTCGAAGGGTTGCGCGCCTCCCCGAACGACAGCCGGCTCGGTGTCGCCCGCTCGATCGCCTCGCTCGCGTATGTTCTGGACAGGTCCATCGAGACCATCGAGATCGGACTGCAGGGCGGTCTCTGGTCCCGCTCCGAACCATTCGGTCAGGGGCACTTCACCGTCGTCACTTCGCACGCCTGCCTCGCGGACGCCTCGTTCGCGCCGGCCAACCCATCCGAAGAGGTCATCGACAGCGTGATGGCCTGGTCGACGGCGGTTCTGGATCGACACAAGGCCATGGATCGGTTGAACGATCTGCGCCTCACTCCGTGGGGCGAGGCCGATGGCGATGGCGCCGTCTTCCGCATCACAGCCGCCAAGGCGGCGTTTGCGCGCCTCATCGCAGCCGAACCGGAGATGGCCGCAAACCCCATGCCGGAGCTCCTGATAGCGGCCGGCGGAGTGTTCGCGACATCGCCGCCGTCTGTCGTGGCCCTGGCCATGGCCGACCTGGTTCGCCGGCATGGCGTGTGCCACCTCGCCGCCGACGAGGCCCGCCTCCTGGGTCCGCTGGGCGTGATCGAGGACGAGTCGGAGCGGCGCCGGTTGATGGCCAACCTGGCCGACGACATCCTCATGCCGCTGGGCAGCCTCATCCTCCCCGCCGGCGTGCGTCAAGGTCGCAGCGCCGGTCATCTGCGGCTCAAGGGCGCCGCGTCCGTCCAGGAGATCGAGCTTCATCCGGGCGTGGTTCAGGTGGTCGACCTGCCGCCCGGTCGGGCCGCCAGGGCCGACATCGAGTTCCGCGATGCCGTTCGACTCGGCAACCGGGCCCGGCACTTCTCAGTCGATGTCGGCGGGGGACTGGGCGGCCTGCTGATCGACCTGCGCGACATCCCGATGCGCATCTCCGACCGGCCGGAATCGCGGCGGCAAGCGCTCGATGCCTGGCAGCGCGGCATGTGGCCGGAGGTCGACGAATGAGCGCGGCCAAGCCGCCCGTCGGGCCAGTTATTCCGCCGGACCTCGCCCGCGTGGCCGCCCGCCGTGTCCTCGTGTTCTCGCCGACGATTCGCTTCCAGCTCAGACCGGGCGACCGGGCGCTGGTCGAACCGGGCGACTCCGTGGTGCCGGGCATGCCGATCGCGGAGCGAACACAGGATGCGGAATTCATCGACGTAGGCGAGCTGGCCGCGCCGAACGGCATACCGCCCAGGACGGCCAGGGGACCGCGGCCGGCCGAGGCCGACTCGCACGAGCCGCTATGGAAGGAAGACCGGCTCGATCCCGCAGTCGCGGCGGCTCAGGCTCGTCCGCCGATGGCCGTCAGAGCCGCGCCCGGATCGGCCCCGATCCGCCAGGACCGCCGTCGCCCGCCCGTTCCGGGGAAGTGGTGGGTGGGTGGCCATGAGCGCCGTGGCAAGTCGTCCAAGGGCAAGCCCGCCGTCCGAGTCGGCGGGACCCTCTTGTTCGAGAGCCACGGCCGCTGGCGTGCCGCCGCCGGCGAGCGACACCAGATCGTGGAGTCGCCTGTAGCCGGTGTGGTGCGCGATGCCCGCAACGCAGTCGACGTGACAATCGAAGTGGCGGGCGCCGCCATGCCGGGGGCCATCGCCGCCGGCGAGTCGTCGCGCGGCTACCTCGACGTTCCTCGTCTGACCGATGGCGAGTTGTGGGCCAGCGCCCTCGACGTTGGCCGCTCAGGCGCCGTGGTCGTGGCCGGCAGTCGCATCTCGGCCCAGGCCATCAGTCGGGCTCGCGCCATGTCCATCCGGGGCCTCATCGCGGGCTCGGTCGGCGAGGGCGAGCTGCGTGACCTGGTGGCATCCGAGTTGCGGCAGAAGGCGAGCCTGGCGCCGTCGGTGCCGTTCGGGCTCCTCGCCCTGGACGGTCACGGGCGCCGGCCTATCGCCACGCCGATCCTGGCCCTGCTCGCGGCCATGTCGGGGCGCGAAGTCGCGATAGTGACCGACCCGCCGCTGTTGGTCTTCGACGTGGCCGAAGTGCCGCTGCCCGAGCTGCCGCCCGACTGGATCCGTGTCCGCAGCGGCGTCCATGCCGGCCGCGAAGGCCGCTGGCTGGAGTCCGCCGGGTTCTATCGGTTCCGCGGCGGCATCCACCTCGACGCCGCCGCGGTCCGCTTCTTCGACGAGACCGACAC
>Ga0182027_10003116_pt1 | contig 26517 bp, 22 predicted proteins | sample 712E1DmetaG_FD_121300 | JGI IMG/M metagenome (GOLD analysis project Ga0182027, IMG submission 121300) | Permafrost microbial communities from Stordalen Mire, Sweden - 712E1D metaG (Illumina Assembly) | ecosystem: Environmental > Terrestrial > Soil > Wetlands > Permafrost | place: Sweden...
GGCGATTTCGTGCACATTTTGGTCATCGACAATGGCGTGGGTATTTCGACGGAGAACCTCAACCGGATCTTCGAGCACGGGTTCACCACGCGCAAGGAAGGGCACGGATTCGGACTGCACAGCAGCGCCCTGGCCGCTCAGGAAATGGGCGGGACATTGACGGCGTGCAGTGAGGGCGTGGGCAAAGGAGCGATCTTCAAATTGTCGCTGCCGACCAAGCCGAAGGGGGAAGACGCATGAGTCACGTATCGCCGGAAAACAGCCGACGCATTCTGGTGATCGACGACAATCGTGCGATCCACGACGATTTCCGCAAGATTCTCAACGGATCGTCACCCAATGACCCAACGCTGACCCAGGCAGAGGCGGTGTTATTCGAGCAACAGGTTCCCAAACAGAGCTTGATACACTTCCAGGTGGATTCCGCCTACCAAGGGGAGGAAGGCCTGGCCCGGGTACAATCATCCCTTCAGGCGCACCAGCCATATGCCATGGCGTTCGTAGACATCCGCATGCCGCCGGGTTGGGACGGGGTGGAAACCGCGCAGAGACTCTGGGAGGCAGATCCCGACCTGCAGGTCGTGATTTGCACGGCCTACTCCGACTATTCCTGGGACGAGATGAGGGACAAGATTGGCCACTCGGATCGGCTGTTGATCCTCAAGAAGCCGTTCGACACCATCGAAGCGCTGCAACTGGTCCATGCGTTGACCGAGAAATGGCGGCTCCTGCAGGAAACGAAGCGGAACCTGGGCACGCTGGAAGGGCTGGTTCGGGAGCGCACTGCCAAGCTGACCGCGGAAATCGCCGAACGGCGCAGCGCGGAGGCGGCACTGAGTGAGAGCGAAGCAAAATTCAGAACGATTGTGACCAATGCCAAGCCGATCATTTTCATGATCGACCGGAACGGCAAGTTCGTTCTCTCGGAAGGAAAGATGCTGTCTGCCCTCGGGCTGAAGCCTGGGGAAGCCGTTGGACGGTCTGTCTTTGAGATGTATCGGGATTACCCGCCGATCATCAAAGGAATCCAGACGGCCCTGGCAGGCTCGCATTACGAGGACACCATCGAGATTAACGGCCTCATCTTCGACATTTTCTACACTCCCCACCAGAACCTCGACGGCGAAGTCATTGGCCTGATTGGCATGGCCATTGAGATCACCCATCGCAAAAAGGAGGAGGAAGAACTGCGCTGGAAGTCGGCGTTTTTCAAGGCGGTTGTGCATTCGTCGTTGGACGGAATCCTGGTGATCGATGAGCAGGGAAGGAAAGTGGTCCAGAATCAACAGTTCACCGAATTGTTGAAGATTCCCCGAGAGATCGCCGAGCAGGCGGACGATACCGCGCAATTGGCATTCGTGGTGAACTCGACCAGGTATCCGGATCAATTCCGAGACAAGGTTCTCTGCCTGAACTCCCACCCGGACGAATCCAGCCGGGATGAGATCGAGTTCAAGGACGGGAGGGTTCTTGACCTGTGTTCCTCTCCCGTGCTCGGGAAAGACGGAAAGAACTACGGCAGAATCTGGGCCTTTCGCGATGTCACCGAGCAGAAGCGCGCGGAAGAAGCGCTGGCCTACGAGCGGGATCTGCTCAACGGCCTGATGGACAACATTCCCGACCATATTTATTTCAAGGATCGTGAAAGCCGGTTTATTCGGATCAGCCGCGCCCAGGCAAAGCACTTCGGCGTGAACGATCCGTCGGAGGCAGTGGGAAATACCGACTTCGATTTCTTCACGGCGGAACACGCACAGCCGGCGTTCGACGACGAGCAAAAGATCATCCGCACGGGCCAACCGATTGTTGACAAAGAGGAGAAGGAAACGCACCCCGACGGACGGGCGACTTGGTGTTCCACAACCAAGGTCCCTCTGAGGGATCGCCATGGCAATATCATCGGCACCTTGGGCATCTCCCGCAACATTACGGGGCGCAAGCAGGGGGAGCAGGAGCGTGTGGCGCTGGAAGTGCAGTTGCGGCATGCGCAGAAACTGGAGGCGATCGGCCAACTGGCAGCCGGCATCGCTCACGAGATCAATACACCCACCCAATACATCGGCGATAACCTGCGCTTTGTGCAGGAGGCCTTCCGCGACGCTGGTCCCATCCTCGAACAGTACCTCCTTCTGCTCGTGGCGATGAAGAAGGGTGCGGTGACCGAAGAAATGGTGCGGACGGCGGCGACAGCCATTGAGGCGGCCGACGTCAATTACTTGTTGGCCGAGGTGCCCAAAGCCATCGAACAGTCATTGGACGGAGTGGGTCGCGTGGGCAAGATCGTTCAGGCAATGAAGGAGTTTTCCCATCCCAGCTCGGAGCAAAAGACGGCCATCGACCTGAATCGGGCCATCGACAGCACGATCACGATCTCCCGCAACGAATGGAAGTACGTGGCCGATATGGTTACGGATTTCGGCACCGAATTGCCGCCGGTGCCGTGTTTGCCGGGCGAGTTCAACCAGGTGATTCTCAACATTCTGGTCAACGCCGCTCACGCCATTGGGGACGTCGTTGGTAGTGGCGAGAACGGCAAAGGAAAAATCACGGTCAGCACGCGCCGACTGGACGACTCGGTGGAGGTGCGAATCAGCGACACTGGCACGGGGATCCCCGAGGCCGTTCGCTCGAAGGTTTTCGAGCCGTTCTTCACCACCAAACCGGTGGGAAAGGGCAGTGGCCAGGGGTTGGCCATCGCCCGCTCGGTGATCGTGGACAAACACGCGGGCAGCATCATCTTTGAAACGGAAGTGGGTAAGGGCACCACCTTTATCATTCGTCTGCCGCTTGGCAGCCAGCCGGTTTCGAAGAAGGACTCAGCATGAAGAAGCGTATTTTGTTTGTCGATGATGAGCCCATGATTCTCCAGGGAATGCGGAGGCAGTTGCACAGGATGAGCAATGAGTGGGACATGGATTTCGCGGAGAGCGGTCCTGCGGCGCTGGCCCTGCTGGAGAAGTCGCCCTACGACATTGTCGTTTCCGACATGCGGATGCCCGGGATGAACGGCACGGAATTGTTGAACGAAGTCATGAAGCGCTACCCGCAAACCGTCCGCCTGATTCTGTCCGGCTATGCCGACCAGGACCTCGTCATGAAGTGTGTGGGTTCGACCCATCAATATTTGTCCAAACCGTGCGATCCGGACGCTCTGAAGGCCGCCGTGATGCGCGCCACCACGCTGGATCTTTCCCTTCAAGACAGGCCGATCCGCCAGTTGGTCAGTCGACTCGATCGTTTGCCGAGTCTTCCGAGGTTGTATGTCGAGTTGGTGGACGCATTGGAGGACCCGGACATTCCCTTCGAGAAGGTGGGGTCGATTATTGCCGAGGACATTGGGATGACGGCGAAAATCCTCAAGCTGGTCAACTCGGCGTTCTTTGGACTGGGTCGCAACATCGCCAGTCCAGGGGAAGCGGTGGCGTATCTCGGACAGGAAACGATCAAGTCGCTGGTGCTGTCGATGCGCGTGTTCTCGCAGTTCGACGCCGCCAAACTGCGGGGATTCTCCATGGACGCCCTTTGGCAGCACAGTTTGGGCACCGCCGCCGCAGCCAAGACAATTGCGCGCGTGGAGCACGCTGATCCCAAGCTCGTTGACGAAGCGTTTGTGGCCGGCATGTTGCACGACACCGGCCGACTGGTGTTGGTGTCGAATCTGACCGACCAGTACTGCCGCGTCGTGCAATTGGCCCGGGAGAAACAGATTGAGTTGCACGAAGCCGAACAACAGGTGTTCAACACGAGCCACGCGGAAGTCGGTGGCTACCTGCTCGGTCTCTGGGGACTGCCGGTGCCGGTGGTGGAAACGATTACTTTCCATCATTGCCCCTCGCTGAGCGCGAGCAAGACCTTCAGCCCGTTGACCGCCGTTCACGTCGCCAATGCGCTGGTGCAGGAACAATATGTCGTCTGCGAAGGGGTGCTCCCGCCTCCATTGGATTTGGAGTATCTCCATCTTTTGAATTTGTCGGAACGTCTGAATGACTGGCGCGAGGCCATTCACGAAACCGTGTCACAGGGAGAAACGCGATGAACCGAAAAGTCTTGTGTGTCGATGACGACATGCACGTGCTGAACGCCCTGCAGCGGAACTTGCGCAAACAATTTACGATTGACACGGCGCTAGGCGGCGAACAAGCCCTGGCGCTGATCGAGCAACAGGGACCGTATGCCGTGATTGTGGCGGACATGCGGATGCCGGGCATGGACGGCGTCCAGTTTTTGTCCAAGGCGCAAGAAAAAGCGCCGGATACCGTCCGCATCATGTTGACGGGAAACGCCGACCAGCAAACGGCCATCGAGGCTGTCAATCAGGGGCACGTGTACCAGTTTCTCACCAAGCCCTGCCCCCTGGAGATGTTGGCGGTGGCGCTTGGTGGCGGGGCCAAACAGTACGAGTGGGTCATGGCCGAACATGAACTGCTGGAACACACCCTCAGCGGCAGCGTCAAAGTGCTGACCGAGATCCTGTCGGTGATGGAGCCACAGTCCTTTGGCCGAGGCCAACAGTTGCGCGAATACATGCGCGCCTACATCCAGTCGCCTACCGAGCACGCCTGGCAACTGGAATTGGCCGCCGTTCTCACCTCGATTGGTTACGTGACCATTCCCGGGACCGTGACAGCCAAGGCCAGAGCCGGACAATCCCTCACCGACACGGAGACGGAAATGTTGGCCCGCGTGCCGGAATTCGGCAGCAAACTTCTGGCGAATATCCCGCGACTTGAAACCGTCGCCCAGATGGTGCTGTATCAGAACAAGCACTTCGACGGCTCGGGTTTTCCGTCGGATGCCTGCGCGGGCGATGCCATCCCCGTTGGCGCCCGGATCTTGAAAGTGCTCAACGACCTGCTTGACCTCGAAGCCAGGGGCATGACGCGGATGCACGCGCTGCAGGAGATGCAGCAACGATGTGGTTGGTACGACCCCCGCGTGCTCGATGCCGCTTTTGTCCGATTCGATGCCTCTCTTCCCAAAGCCAGCTCGGCCCCACGCACGGCATATGCCGTGTCGGTGAACGATCTGCATCCTGGGCAGATCTTTTCCTCCAATGTCTATACCGTTGATAATGTGCTGATTGTGAAGGCTGGCGCCAAGGTTTCACTCCTGTTGCTGGAACGGCTTCGGAATTTTGCCCGGCTGCAAGGTTTGCGGGAACCTTTGGAGGTCGAGGCATGATGGATGCTAATAGTCTGGAACTGGCCTGTCGACAAAAGGAAAAGAAAAAGTGAACGTGCAAGGCCCTGAGAGGAACAATCGGATTCTGGTGATCGACGATAATCGTGCGATCCACGATGACTTTCGCAAAATCCTGAACGGAACGGCTCGCGACGATGCGACGTTGGTTCAGGCGGAAGCGGTGTTGTTCGAAGAAGAGGCGCAGTCCAGCAGACTGATGCATTTCCAGATCGATTCCGCTTATCAAGGGGAAGAAGGATTGGCCCGGGTACAGTTGGCCGTTCAGGCGCAACACCCCTACGCCGTGGCGTTTGTCGACATCCGCATGCCTCCCGGCTGGGATGGGGTGGAAACCACCCAGAGACTGTGGGAAGTAGATCCGGATTTGCAGGTCGTGATCTGCACGGCCTACTCCGATTACTCGTGGGACGAATTGTTGAGGAAGATTGGTTACTCCGACCGTTTGCTGATTCTCAAGAAACCATTCGATACGATCGAAGTGCTCCAACTGGCGCATGCGCTCACGGAAAAACGCTGGCTTCTGCAACAGGTAAAGAACCACATCGATGACCTGGAGTGGAAGGTCGCCGAGCGCACGAGGGAGCTTGAACAAACCAATGAAACGCTCCGGGTCGAAGTGTCCGAGCGCAAGCAGGCCGAGTCAACCCTGCGGACCAAGACCGAACAGCTTCAAGCCATTACCGACGCGATGGTCGCGTTTCTCCAAAGCGGAGGCGAACGGCTGCCGAGCGAAATCCTCCTGCGTTGCGCGCTGAGGCAAACCAACAGTGTCTGCGGGTTCGTTGCCATGGTGGAGGGTGGCTCCAAGTTGCGCATCCTCGCCCACGAATGTGCCGGTTGGGATCACACGATTCTGGAACGGCTGCTCGAAGACACCATCGAACCGGTGCCGGCGGAGGGATGCGTGAGGTTCGCGCATCTGAAAGACCTGTTCCGCAGCGTGATTACCGGCGGACAGACGGTGACCATGAACACACCCGTCGTCGGCCCTCCGTCAGCAGACCCGGTGCCCCCGGATGCCGTGCCCCTCCAGCGGTTCTTGGGCATGCCGATTTTCAACGGAACGCAGGTCGCCGGTATGGTGGGCGTTGCCAATCGTCCCGGTGAATACACCGACGCAGACCAAAGCCACATCGAGGTCCTCACGCGCGCCGCGGGGATCCTGTTTGACGGCTACCAACGCCAGCAGCGTGAAACGGCCCTCGAAGAGCAGTTGCGACAATCTCAGAAGGTGGAAGCCATCGGACGTTTGGCCGGTGGTGTCGCCCACGACTTCAACAACATTCTCACTGCCATCCTGGGCTACGGTGAACTGATGCTGATGAAGATGAAGCCGGACGATCCGTTGCGCGGCAACACGGAAGAAATCCGCAAGGCGGCGGAGCGAGCCGCCGTGTTGACGCGGCAATTGCTGGCTTTCAGCCGCAAGCAGATCCTCGAACCCAAGGTGCTCAACCTGAACGAGGTGGTGAACGAGTTGAGCAAGATGTTGAGCCGCATGATCGACGAGGACATCGAATTGACCATCCACGGCGCCAAGGATCTTGGACGGGTACGAGTCGATCCCGGCCAGATCGAGCAGGTCATCATCAACATGGCCGTCAACGCCCGCGACGCGATGCCGAAGGGCGGCAAGCTGACGATCGAGACCGGCGATGTGGTGCTGGACGAAAGCTACGCTGCCGAGCACGCCGATGTTGCTCCGGGCAACTACGTCACGATTTCCATCAGCGATACGGGCACCGGCATGGATGCCGAGGTTCGGTCCCGACTGTTCGAGCCATTTTTCACCACCAAGGAAAAAGGAAAGGGAACCGGTTTGGGGTTGGCGACCTGCTATGGCATTGTCAAGCAGAGCGGTGGCCACATCAGCGTTTACAGTGAGCCGGGTTGCGGAACGACTTTCCGGATTTATCTGCCCCAAATCCAGGAACCGTCGTCGGCGAAAGCCAAGCGCGGCGGATCCAACGATTTGCCGCGCGGCACCGAAACCGTGCTGCTCGTGGAAGACGAGCCCGCCCTGCGCAAGCTCGCCGCCCTGGTCTTGCAGGGACTGGGGTACAGCGTCATGGAGGCATCGAACGGGCGCGAAGCTTTGCAGGTTGCCGAAACCCTCAATGGACGGGGAGTCGATCTGTTACTGACCGACGTGGTTATGCCAAAAATGGGCGGGAAGGAACTCGCGGACCATATCCACGCGGCACATCCCGACACCCGTATCCTGTTCAGTTCGGGCTATACGGAAGACGCGATCGTCCACCACGGGGTGCTGGATGACGGCATCGCGTTCCTGCACAAGCCGTACACCACCGACGTGCTCGCCCGCAAGGTCCGCGAAGTGCTGGATGGTCCAGGAATGCCTGCAAACGGGGTGGGTGGTCCACCGGCGACTAATGCCGGTTCCGCTTAAAACTTTCCAGCAATTCTTCCGGCGAGCAGGTCGCGGTGCCCACCTTGCCGACGACCACCCCTGCCGCGTGGTTGGAAATCTCGGCGGCTGCAGGCGGGGTGGCTCCTGCGCTCAACGCGAGAACGAAAGAAGCGATGGCCGTATCGCCCGCTCCAGAGACATCGAATACTTCGCGCGCCACCGTCGGGATATGGTGCGGGAGCTTGCCGGATCGGAACAGACACATACCATGTTCTCCCAAAGTAATCAGAAGGTTCTCCACCTTCCACTGGTGAAGGAGAATCCGGCCAACCCGCATCAGCGGCTTGTCGTGCAGCACGTCTTCCACGGGCTCGGTGGGAGGCACGCCCGCGGCGGCAAAGGCTTCGGACCGGTTGGGCGTAATGGCCGTGAGACCGGAATAACGCAGTGAATTGCGGGGGTTCGGGTCCGCGGCGGTGATCTTGCGATGGGCGCGCGCCAGCCGTTGCAGGTTGTCCAGCAGGCCCTGGGAGAGAACGCCCTTCCCGTAATCCTCGAAAATCACAGCCGATACCTCACGGATTTTGGTCCGGCAATACTCCTTAAGTTCTTCGGTGGCTGGAGGGGGCAGCGGTTCTGCTTTTTCCCGATCGAACCGGACGATCTGTTGATGATGCGCCACGATGCGCGTCTTCAGGGTCGTTGGCCGGGTCGAGTCCACCACCAGGCCGCTGGTCTCAATTCCCTGTTCGTCGAGTGATTCACGAAGCCGTTTGCCAACGTCGTCCTGGCCAAGCGCCCCAAGGATTTTCACGGACGCGCCGAGGGCGCGCAGGTTGCGTGCGACATTGGCGGCGCCGCCGGGAAAGAAGGATTCGCGGGTGACCTCGACCACGGGCACGGGAGCCTCGGGTGAGATGCGGGAGACTTTGCCCCAAAGGAAGTGGTCGAGCATGACGTCGCCGACCACGATGATGGTTTGTTGTGGGAAGCGTGAAAGGATCCTGCGCAAGGTTGTAGGGGAGAGGGTAGGCATGATGTTCAACGCTCCAGGGCCAGGGAGCCGGCAGACAAGAGATTCAAAGGGCTGACAGTCCCTCCTTCACGGCTGCCGCCCACAAGGGGAGGAGCAACTCGTGGTGGCCGATGATGTAGTAACCATGGCCACCCCTGGCGGTCGGCCGTCGAACCACGTTCTCCATCGGACGATAGTGGCGGTTCATATCGAACGTGGCCGTGGTGAAGTGATCGACCGTGTGGCCGAGATTGCGGGCAATAGTGAGCGCTTTCAGGAAAACTTCGGGCATGACCACCGCCGATCCGATGTTGAGCAGAATGCCGCCTTCGAGCTGGGCGACAACGGCGGCAAATTTCTGGAAATCGAGATAGCTGGCTTCGCCCAGGACCGCGCCTTCCGTGCTCGGGTGCTGGTGGATGATGTCCGTGCCAATGGCAATATGGACGGTCACCGGCACATTGCTGACCACGCCCTGATGCAGGATGCTCAGTTCCTTATGCGGGAAGGGCGCTTTGACGATGACCTCGCCGAGCGCGCGTCCGGCGCCGATCCCTTGTTTCACCCCGTTGGCCATGGCGCCGTTCATTTGCCGCCCGGTTTCGTCGATCATGCCGAAGCTGCCGTCTTCGAGCCCGCGTTGAACGTCTTCGCTGGTTTCGCCGATCATGGCCATCTCGAAATCGTGGATCGCCCCAGCGCCGTTGAATGCCACCGCGGAAATCACGCCCTGTCGCATGAGGTCGACCAGGAGCGGGCCAAGCCCGCACTTGATCGGGTGGGCGCCCATGCTCACGATGACGGGCCGCTGGCTGCGCACCGCTTGAACCGTGGCGCTGACGACGGCGCGAAAATCGTTCCCGATCAATATCTTCGGCAGCGAATCGAGGAATTGCGCAAAACTGCCGCCCGGTTGCCAGATGCGCGCCTGCTGATCGAGATGAACCTTGTTGTCGCGTTCTCGCAACGGGTAGGTGCGAATGCGGCTGAAATCGAGAGGAGGGAAATCCATGCTAGCGACCGGTTGCCTTTGAGGTCGTGAATTCCGGGTTCGCGGGTCCAAAGTTGGAAGTGGTGGACGCTTCGGCATTCGTCGGGCGCGCGTCGGATTCCACCTTGAACAACACCAGTCTGGCGCTGCCAATTTTCATGTCGGAAACGACAAGCAGGGGAAATCTGCGGTTGTCGTCGCTGAGCCAGAACCACATGCGCCCTTTGTTGGCGGCGACGACGTTCAAGGTGGGTTTCGGTTCGACGCGCAGGGCCGCCACGTCGCCGAGCGGACGAATCCACAGCGTCTTGCGCAGGTCCGGACAAACATTCACGTTGTAGTTCGAGCCGCCGGCATTGATGAGAAACGAGTTGGAGATCGAAGTCGCCAACGGTTTCACGCGCACGTAGTACAACGCGGAGATCACATCCTGGACAGGATGGTCGAGTGCCAGAGCGCTGGCCTTGTTGTTGATCAGGTTGGTGGTGGTCGCCTGTTTCCGGTCGTAATCATATACGGTCTGGTTTCTCCTGGGCCTGTTTCCTTCCGTGCGGTCTTCCCGATAACGACGGGTGAACAATTGGTTCACGTCGAGCCAGCTTTCCGAGGTGTTATCGATGTGATACAACAGGTCGGCCAGCCCGCTGGTCCTGGCCAGTGCAACGAGATGGTAGCAGTCGTGCCCGTCCACTCGTTCGATCCCTTGCACTTCGAGGGAAGCCCGCCCGGCGATAAACGGCCCCCAATAAACCTGATACGTCAGCTTCTCGCCAACCTGGAACGGGACGGTGGCGGCACCCTCCGCCCGGGAGGAGATGGTTGCTGCCAGCAGACAACTGACGAGGATCATGATTGTTCTCATACAAGAAGCCGCGCCATTATAGGAACCCCTTCCAGCCCTTTCAACGAAAAACCAGACATAACGGGATTTCCATTGACAGGAAGTGGGGGGGGGTAGCTACTATGGGCGCGAAGGTTGGGACAAGGGAGTTCTCACTCGGCGGGAAAGAGTGAGCTTTTCAGGAGACCCTTGAAACAGATTCTCGTCCGATGGGGAGCAGCAACGCTTGGCGCCGTTCTTTTGGCGCTCCTGGCATGGGCAGTGGTGCGTGTTTTAAGAACCCAGGAAACGCCATCACTCGCCGCCACACGAAACATCGCCCATCCCGTGCCCGTCCACATTGAGGTCGGAACCCTGCCGCTATTTCGTACTTCGAGCCGACCGACACGAGTTGGCAGCACAGCTACAAACGTCGGAGCCGTTGTTTCCTCGCGGCAAGCCGGCACCAACGCAGCCGTTGCCGTTAGTCCGTGGATTACGGCGCTTGCGACGGACCTTGCCGGGAATCTCTGGGTCGCCAGCGAAGGGGGCGGTGTGTACCGGTTTGCCGCAAACGCGCCGGTGACTCAGCCGGGGACAAAGTTCACCAAAGCCGATGGCTTGGGCGATGACTACGCGTACGCCATCACGTGTGACAATGTTGGGAGGGTATTCGTCGGGCATCTCAACCACGGCGTTTCGATCTACAATGGCCAGACTTGGACCAATTTCGATGTGATGGAGATTCCAGTCGGCGAGCGAGTTTTTGCTATCAAGGCGAACCCCATCGACGGGTCCGTCTGGATCGCTACAAATCGAGGATTGACTCGGTACTCAGTGCAAGAGGATGCGTGGACGCAATACACAAGAGCCGATGGCCTGCCGAGTAGTCCGATTCAATCTCTGGCGTTCGATAAGGAAGGAAACCTTTACGCGGGGAGTCAGTGCGATGGGATTGCCATTGGTACTCCTCAACGTTCAACATCCAACTCTCAACTTTCAACTTTCAACGAACGGACCGGTCGGAACGACAAGCGAGTTGAAAACAGGAATTGGAGAATCGTGTGCGGACCGGACCGAATGCCGATGCTGCCTACCGGGGAAGGATTGCCGTGCAACCTCATTAACCAGGTATTCGTTTCGCACAGCGGAGTGATTTATGTGGCAACGACCACCGGGTTGGCTTGGAGCCGGGACAAGGGAGAAACTTTTCGATTCGTCCGCGGTCAAGACTGGGCGGATAAGGTGAGGAGACGTTATGACAATCTGCCCAACGGCTGGGGCGAAACGCCTGGCGGCGTTCTTGCAGAAGATTACGTCACCTGCCTGGCGGAAGATGCAGCATCGGGAAAAATCTATGTGGGATACCGACAGCAGGGCTGCGGCCTCTTCGATCCCACCACAGGACGGCACACCATGTTGCTGTCCGGATCGTATGCCAACTCGATTTTGCCGCGTCTTGGGAAATCCGCCGTTTTGGGCACTTACGCGGATGGTTTGGTCGACTTGTCGCAGGGAACCCAAATGAAGTACGCGGCAGAACCCAGCACCAAAGTGACAGAGTTAGAAGCCAATAGTCTCGTAGCGTTTCCTTCGCCGGCCAAGCCTTCGACGCTTGCAGATTTGAATTTGATGCTGAAGGAGGTGGCTGCTGTGCCTTCGATTGCGGAAACGAATCAGCCCGCCGTAGTGGCGCTCGATGATGATTGGCGGACGCAAGGCGACTGGCTGGGACGCTACGGCAGATATTGGGCGTGCCTTTCAGCCGAGTGCTCGCCGAGTAATTATCTTTGGGGCGCCGGGCCGGAGCCGGTGGTGTGTTATCCGCGAATCGGACCTAACCGGAAAGAGGGAGACACCATGCGAGCGTGGATGCAGTGGCTGAAGACGGATGATCCACGATGCCTGGAGATGCCGCCGGTCTATCTTCATAGCCGCGTGGAGAAAGGGTACACCACATGGGCCGAGCCACGTCGGGAAGCCTCGTGGGACGACCACGGCGAGGCCTATCCGATGACCTATGACGGGCCGCATCTGTATTGCGGTCTGCGAGTCCCGTCAGGCCAGTTCTTCTTGTCTCTTTATTTTGTGAACGCCAACGGGAATGTCAGTCGGAACCGCTTTCGCGATTATCAGATCTCAGTGCGATCTCATGATCCTCAGAAGCTGCTTTGGAACCTGGAGGACTTTCAGAAGCAACCTCAACTGGCACATGCCCGGGTCCGGGACTTTTATGGAGGGGTCTGGAAGCGATTTCTGGTTCAAGGTCCGGCGGAACTCACGATCGAGGTGAACCGAAATGGTTCGTTCAACACGAATCTGCAGGCCGTGATGCTTGATTTGATCGATGAGGACCCACCACCGTATTTTCCATTGGTAGGACAAGCTTCCAGCTTGTCCACTTCACCTGCTATTGCCGTTGTGGGAGGGACGCCGTCCCCGGCGTCCACTGCCGCTGATCAAATCGTATCCGCCTTGCGTTGCGCTCAACAAACCAACCCAGAATGGTGGGCGAACAACAGCAGCCGAATCTGCAGTCTGTTGGCTGCCGGCCTCGATGCTCCAGCCGTCGCCGAGATGGGAGCCCTGACACTTCTGTCGGGGCGACGTGCTCAGTCCAGTTCGCCTGAAGCCAGCGCCTCCCCCATCGGTACAATGTTCTACACCTTGAATCTCTTTCCCCAGTGGGAAGCCCAGCAGCGGGCGCGAGGTCTTGTCCCCGCCCGTGACATCGAGAAAGCCTTGCGCTGGAACGGTGATCCCTCCTGCTCTGGCAAGGGAGCGGAATTCGTGACAGCGTATTTGAGTAGCACGAACCGAAACAACTGACGGAAGAGAACGAATCGACGAATCCAAGAGGAGACGACATGAGATCAATGAATTGGAGCGTGTTCAAGAAACGAGTTGTCGTTCGGCGGCGGGTCGGCATAGGTGTCGTAGCGCTGATTGCAGTTCTTCTCTGCGCCCCGTATATTGGGAAAGCAAAGACGAGTTCCAACAAGGTTGGAACAGTGAAGGGAAGTTCCTTTGAAGAAGGCGGTCCCGAGCCAATGACTGCTCCCGAACCTCGGGGCGGGGGAGGCGGAGGGACTGATACTACAGTATGTATCTGTTCGCCAGCACCGGCCGCGATTTATGGCTCGCTGAGTTCGACATCACAAACGATCTGCTTGGGGCAGGATGTAAGTTGGCCGTCACCAACTGGTTTTTATTTTCCAGGTTTTGCTACGAACATATGCAAGACGACTCACAGTGATGGGACATCATCCATCGCAACCAATACATGTTTCCTCTTGGCGACTGGTAGCAACTCTTGGTGGTGGGTTCCGCCAGCATATCAACCAACGAACCAGGTCCCCACCACGTTCACGGCCTACTGGAGCGGAACAGCCTGTGGAGCTTGCACCAACCCGAGCGGTGAAATTGGGAAATTTACGGTGACGCTTGTGTGCCCGGAGCATATCGGCTCAGCTCCCATCCGAACTGAATGCCAGGGCGCCTATTATGGGGCCGTCTTTGAAAATAGGTATCTTTGTCCTGCTTGTGTGCCAATGGCGATGGGACTTTGCTGGTACTTCGAGAAGGTTCATCCGACCATGACTCAATGCCAATGGTTCGATCATCCACATGTTATGACGGAGCCTGCGAAATTCTGGATCTACCCATATGCTGCGGTTTGGGAGGACGACGTAAAGTGTGGGAATGGTCCTCCATATGGATTGCGGTGGAAGATCTATCCGTGGAGCTATCCGTGTGAACAAAAGCGGGATCAAGATGTATATATGTGGGGGCACGAGCCAATAGCGGATCCATCAACCCTTTCAGGATACGAACCTAGTCCTTGCCCTCCATGGCATAATGAGCAGGTCATTAATGTTTATCAAGACCACTACAGCGATGGTTCGGTTGGCATAATCGTTAGTACGTCATCGGGTGGCGCTGAAACGAATTGCCTGGCTAGATTGACACCACCCCAATAAGGAGACTCATCATGAGAATCGAATCGCAGTCATCCATAAGAACAAAGACGGAGCACACGACTATGAAAACAGCTTGTTGGATTTATCTCGTTCTTTGGGCCTGGTCGGCCGGCGCGGTAGGGCAGGTCATAACAACCCATTCCAAATGGGATGCTGGATTACCAGCGGTTGAGCTGCGTGATGTTCATCTGCAAGCAGACTCGCTGAACGATTCTTGGCAGAAGCAACTAGGACAACTCGGCGTCAGGACCGTGCTGTATAAACCTGATCTGCTAAAGACTCAATCGAAGTTTGTATTTGACGCTGAACAATGCACAGTGCGAAATGTGCTGGATGCGGTTGTCGCTGCTTATCCAGATTTCACCTACACCCAAGACGGGCAAACGGGCGTGATCTGGCTGCACCCGAAAAGTGTGCCCTATACGAGCATTCTGGGCGAAAAGGTTAAAGTAAGACGAACGGAGATTGGTGTGCCAATGCTCACCGGTGTCTTGGATAACCTGGCTCACTTTGAATCATTGGGCGTGGAATCACCCGTTCGTCACAGCAGCAATGTCTTGGGGACCTATGATTATCCTGTGGACCTGCCGAGCGGAATCTACTCAGTGCGCGACATTCTGAACTTGTGCTGCATTGCCAACCCTACAAGGACATTCTTTGCATGGCCGGACGGGAAATCAACTGGTGTGGAACCACATCTGGTTGACAGTTTCTGGAAGGACGGAAAGCCACCTTCAACCGTGGTGGCATACTGGCAAAGCGAAGTCGACAACCCGAATCAGGGCGCGCCGACAGAAGCCCAACTGACAACCGCACTGGCCAGCAATAACCCGCAAACCCGCTGGGCTGCCCGCAATTATCTATCGCTGTGCCGTGGTCACATTAGGTTGGCTGATCTCGTGAGGGGGGCAGCCCCGGGCGAGGAAGCTTTGTGGACGGCGGTGGCATCCTGTCGGGAGTCGGTTCGAACACGCGAGATAGACTTGCCAGCACTCGAAAGAATACGACAAGAACTCAACGGCAAGTCAAGCTTATCCATAAGCCCTGGCGTGAAAGTGATCGCCGCGATGGAACTCGGACTCTTCGGAAGCGGGCCTTTGGCTGGGACTCCAGAGGCCGATTCTGCCATGGCGGTCTTTGAACAAGTGGCAAGATCTCCCTTGTCGTCATCTGAGATTTCCAGCGTAAGGCAGGATATGCTCAGAATGACAAGGCGCTCGAAAATGATCAGGGAAAAACTAACTGCATTGAAACCCCAATGGGACGGCTTCTCCAAAGATGACGTCGATGCCTTGGACAACACCGACATCTTCAGTTTGCCGTGACGAACCCGCAACAAGCGATGGCGTGAATTGGGGCATAGTGATAAACATTGTTACGGCCTGAATATGGAATCGAAGTCGCTTGCAGCGGTCATTCTTGCATTCTGCGTGGTGAGTGTCGAAGCCGCAAGTCCTCTCCCGTCGCCGACACCGACGCTTGGGGAGCAAATTGACAGCGGCGATTCCACGCAGATTCAACAAGCTGTCTCGACGATCTTGGACCTACTCCACGCGCCGACCCACCATGAGCGCCGAGTTGCAGTGGTGCAGTTGACCCAAGGCGATCACCTGTTGAGGAAACTGCGGAAAGCCCAGCGATATGATGAGGTTGTGCATCTGGCAGTCGAGGGTATCCTCGCCCTGCCTTCGGACGTCCGTTTGGTTGACTACCTGGAGACCTATCGGGTACGAGCCTTGTTGAAACTCGGGCGACCGCAGGAGGCATTGTCTGCTGCCAAGGAACGGTTCAACCTTTGCCGGATGAGCGGCACGGCGTCCTCCTTGGAACTGGTCGTCGATTGCCTGAAAGTCGCGTATTCCAACGATGATACGATTGTCGACCGGTTCGCAGAGGAACAGATGGCGGGGGCAGGACTAACAGACGAACATTCAACATCGAACATCGAACTCCGTAGACAACACGCGAGCAGGCGTTCAACATCGAACGCGGCAGGGCAGCTAACGGCCATCGGCCTGCGCTCCTCGGTTCTTGACGGGATCAAGATTGACGGGTCGATCTACCGTGAAGCCATCGAACGGTACAAAAAAGGGACAGACTACCTGAGCCTGGTTTCGCTGGGCAACCTCTTGCTCTTGTCAGATCGGACGAAAGAGGCGCACAAGGTTTTTGAGCGGGCTTATGCCATGGCCAGCGAGAAAGACTTGGCAGCGGCCTCGGAGAACATCGCGCGCTGCATCAAGGCCGAGGATGGCACCATCGGTTGCGCCAACGCCTGGGTGATGTCGATACGGCCTTAGCGCGCCTAACAGAACCGCGTCTCCCGTAGCCGCACCCTTCATGGGTGCGCCTTCCCCACGCAGGCTAAAGCCTGCGGCTACAGGTTTGTTAGCGGCTCTTAGTGCCGGTAACGAAACTACGGCTTACTCGCTCAGCAGCTTCTCCACCTGGGTGGCGAGATCGCCGTCCTCGGTGGGACGGGCGTATCCCTTTTTGTCGACCAACCAGGTCGCGGGAATGGCATGGACGCGAAACCGGCTGCTGATCGCGTTATCCCAGACTTTGCCGTCGTAGTATTGTGGCCAGGTCATGCGGAACTGTTTCGTAAACGCCACGAGCTTGTCCTTGTCCTGATCCAGGGAGATGCCGGCGATCTCAAAACCTTTGTCGTGGAGTTTGCCGTACATGGCAACGACGCCGGGCACGGACATGACGCACGGCCCGCACCACGTTGCCCAGAAATCCAACAGCACGACCTTCCCGCGCAGCTTTTCCAAATCGAAGGTTCCGCCTTCGATGGCGGTGAATTTCAGTTGCAGTGGTTTCCGGGCGATCTGCAGCGCCACCAGGGAGTCTTGCGCTTGCTCGGCGACCTGGGGATCGTTGCTTTTGGCAAGGACCTGCCAGAGCGACTCGGCCTTGTCCGGAGCCGATTTCTGAAACAAACGCGCCTGGAGCACTCGCAACTGGTCGGTCAGTGGGCCTTGTGGATATTGCTTCTCAAACGCGGCAATTTCGGTCTCGATGCCGGCGAGCGCGGCGGCATTGGTGGAATTCAAGAGAGGTTCGGCGTGAATCTGAACGAGGAAAAAACCGGCCTGCGTTTTGGCTTCGACCGAGGCGTTCGTTGCCGCGGCGATTCCCTTCAGCGTGTTCTCATCGGCCGAGCGGTCGTACGCGAGACCTTGGAGATTCGTCAGCAAAGCTGCGTACTCAATCCGTACGAGTCTGGCGTCCCAGGACCGGGCGTCGGCAGGAAACCTGCGGCTGAATTCCGCGAGCGCCGTGTCCAGTTCGCCGAGGAATCGCGTGAGGATCGCGCGATGTTCTTCGCCCGTCCTGGCCTGTTCGCCGGGTCCGTCCTGCTGCCGGGTTTGAATATGCTGCCACAAGGAGTCGGCCGTCTTGTATTCGGACAAATCCGTTGCCTGAGGTGCGCCAGCGAACCCAATGATGCCGAGCAGGAGTGCGGTGAGAATTTTCACGATGGCGGAATTTAACACACAACCCGCCGGCCGAGAACAGGAAAAGCAAAGACGCCCGGTCGGTCGTCGCAGCGGCTCTCGCGGTTTGAAATCAAGTTGTCCCGGCTGTGCCGCGGCCCCATCCTGCTGGTTAAAAAGCGTTGACGAGCAAGGAGAGTTGGTGTTATACGCAGCCTTGGTTCAATGCAAGGAGGACTCAGAGATTTTATGAGTACATTCAACAGGTGTTTTGCAGCCGGTGCGAGCGCGCTCTGTGCTGCGGGTTTGCTGAGCGGCTGCGCCACCGCGCACAAGAACATGCAGCCGGTCGGCGAACAGCAGAAAAGCGAGTTTCTCAAGCAAATGACCTCCGTTCAGGAGCAGCCGTCACTCGAACCCGAGTGGGCGGATTTCGTCAAGGAGAAGTATCCCAATTGGCGTCAACATTACTGGGTGGACCGCGGGAACTGGGGCAACCGCGGTTATCTTGTCGGCAAACCGCCCACCGAAGCCGAGCCGCCCGTGGAAGCGCTGATCACACCGTTGCCGCCCGCGCCGCCGACGATCGTTGAGAGCGAGCCTCCTCCCAAGATTGAGGTTCCGGAAAAGCCGACCAAATACGTGGTCAAGAAAGGCGATTCGCTCTGGCGCATCGCCGGCAAGGTTTACGGGAACCCGTTGAAGTGGCCCCGGATTTACCGCGCCAACAAGAGCAAGATCAAGAACCCGAACCGGATTTACGCCAATCAGATCCTGGTCATACCGCGGGACTGACCACGCCCCGGAACCGAGGGAATTGCACACGCAGGCAGGATGGGCCAGGCTGAGGGGTGATGAAGGAGAGGGGAAGCTCTGAGTAGGCATGGGTAGCGAAACCCTGCATTTTGACAATCCCCGGCTGGCCCAGTCGCTGTACGCGAACGAATCCAAGAATCTTCGGCTCGTCGAAGATCTTTTCGGCGTGAAAGTGTCGGCCCGCGAGGATTGGATCAGCGTCGAAGGGGAAGCCGCCGGGATCGAGAAAACCAAAACCCTGTTTGCCGAGTTGCGGCGGATCGTCGAGTGCGGCGAATCCGTTCGCCGTCCCGAATTCAGCCGGGCCGTCAGCGCCATTTCCCGTGGCGAGCCGTTGCGGATGAAGGAATTTCACGCCGAACGCGTGGAGGTTTCCAAGCGCAAACGTGCCATCGCTCCCAAGACCCTCGGGCAGAAGCGTTATCTCGACGCGATCCGCAAACACGACATCGTCATCGGGATCGGGCCCGCCGGCACGGGCAAGACCTATTTGGCAATGGCCATGGCGATCAATGCCCTGCGGGAGGAACGAGTCGGCCGCATCATTCTTTGCCGGCCGGCCGTGGAAGCGGGCGAGACGTTGGGTTTTTTGCCGGGCACCCTCGAAGAGAAGGTTTCTCCCTACCTTCGTCCGCTCTACGACGCGCTTTATGACATGATGGATCCCGACGAGATCCAACGGCACACTGAGCGCGGCATCATTGAGATTGCTCCCCTGGCTTACATGCGCGGCCGGACGCTCAACAACGCCTTTGTCATTCTCGACGAGGCCCAGAATGCCACCAGCGAACAGATGCTGATGTTTCTGACGCGGATGGGATTCGATTCGAAGGTGGTCGTAACGGGCGACATCACGCAGGTGGACCTTCCCGGACACAAGATGTCGGGGTTGATTGAAATCCAGGGAATCCTCAAGGACATCCCCGGTTTGGAGATCATCTACTTCGACGAAAAGGACGTGGTGCGACACGAACTGGTCCAGAAGATCATCGCCGCCTACTCGCGGTTCAAGGAGGAACGCGAACGCCGCCGACAGGAATCGCAACAGAACGGCAAACCGGGCAGCGCATGACGGTGTTCGTGCGCAATCTCCAACGATCAACCAGGATTGATCGAGAGCTATTGTCCCGGGTAGCAACGCTGGCGCTGGAATGGGTTGGCTCACGGAGGGACACCATCGGCGTCATTCTTGTCAACGACCGCCAGATGGCGGAGTTCAACGAAAAGTTCCATGCTACGACCGGTGCGACCGACATTTTGACCTTTGACTATCCGGAACTTGCCAGCGGAGACTTGATCATTTCCGTTGAGCGCGCCAGCGCGCAGGCCAAACGCTACCACACCACAGGCGCTCGTGAATTGGCTCTCTATGTCGTCCATGGGATTCTCCATTTGCACGGGTACGACGACCGGCACCCTCGTCAGCGGCGGCGGATGCGTGCCGCTGAGCGTCGCGTGCTGGGCCGCCTGGGCAACGCCTTCGATCTCGGGAAACTGGTGCGTTTGTAGGGCAACCGCTCCGGTTGCCGATTCGTTGACGACGGCAAGCGAGGCGCTTGCCCTACAATTCATCCTAAAGATTCAAGCTTTCCGGAGAACCCGCTACGACACATTGACACTTCCGGGGGTGACCGCTACGATGGGCGCAGCATGAGCGATCGCTGGAAGGGCTTGAGGAACTCTTTTTTTGCCGGGCTGCTGGTGGTGGTTCCGGCTGCGGCCTCGGTGTTGATTCTTCTCGGCTTGTTCAACTGGGTCACCGATTTCATGCTGCCGGAGTCCTTGCGCACCCAGCTCCTCACGCCCCTGTATCGAATCGGCGCGCTGATTCTGTTTGTGGCGTTCACCACGTTCACGGGATGGATCACGCGTCTGGTCGTTGGCAAACAGATGATCGCATTCGGAGAAGAGATGATTGCACGGGTGCCGTTGCTGAATAAAACTTACGGGTTCATAAAGGAAATCAGCCAGACGTTGCTTTCCGGAAGGAAGACGATGTTCCGGCGCGTCGTTCTGGTGCAGTTCCCGCGCCCGGGCATCTATTCGATTGGTTTCGTCACGAGCGAGGCCGCAGGCGAGGCGCAGGCGAAAACACGAGAAACCGTCATTAACGTTTTTGTGCCGACCACGCCAAATCCTACGAGTGGATTCCTGATTCTCGTTCCGCGCCCGCAGCTCATCGACCTGGACATGACCGTGGCGGAGGGGATGAAACTGGTGATTTCGGGCGGAGTTGTTGTGCCGCCGTATACGGCCAGGACGGAACAACCGACAATCCCTGCCTTGATCTGACGTGCCATGGAAACCGAGCGCGCGGAGGCCATTGTGTTGCGGGTGCATCCCGTAACCGAGTCGAGCCTGATCGTAACCTGGTTCACGCGCGAGTTCGGCAAACTCAAGACGATGGCCAAAGGCGCCCGCCGGCCCAAGAGTCCGTTCCGCGGAAAACTCGATTTGTTTTATCGCGATGAGATTCTGTTTCTGCCCAGCAAACGAAGCGACCTGCATTTGCTCCACGACTGTTTCCTGGAAGATCCGCACCCGAAGTTGCGCAATTCGGTGGAAGCATTGACGGCGGCCTCCTACACCGGTGAACTGACCGACCTGGCCACCGCATTGGAAGATCCAAATCCAAAACTTTACAGCGCCCTCGGCGCCGCTCTTGCGGCGCTGGAGACACAACGGGCACGAGCTACCGTGATCCTTTGGTTCGAACTGCAGCTCCTGACCGCAGGCGGGTGGGCGCCCCACTGGGAGTCCAACACCGCTGCCACCAAAGTGCTGGATTCGATTGCCGGCACGAGCGTCGAAGGCGCGGGACGCGTACGCCTGACCGGGAACCAACTCAACGACGCCCGGGCGGTTGTGTGGCGGCTTCTGGAAGCGCAGCTTGGAAAACCGCCACGGTCACGAAAGCTGCTCGTGGAAACAGTGACTCGATAGCGAGAGGATGGTGGGAGCGACATTCTTGTCGCGATGCTGACCTCGCCGTTGCCCCTCCTCTAACGCATTACGACGCGTGCCGCGACGGGGGACAAATGCCGTTCGGAGAATTGCGGACGAAGTCAATGAACTCGCGAGCTTCCGCGGTTGCGAATGCGTTTTCCGCAGAAGCCTGCTTCAGCGCCTGCGACCCGTTCAATCCCGAGAGATAAAACAGCCGGAACAATTTCTTCAATTCCGCGACTCCTTCCGGGGAGATTTTTGTCCGGCGAAGCCCCACCAGGTTCAGCGCGTGGATTTCATTGCGCTCTGCCGCGAGCGTGAACGGCGGCACGTCCATCGACACGCGCGCATTCCCCGAGAACATCGCCAGACGTCCGATGTGCGTGAACTGGTGGATGACCACGCCACCCGAGAGGAATGCCCGGTCGCCCACGTGCACGTGTCCGGCGAGCAGGCAGCAGTTGCAAAGGATGACCTGATTGCCAAGGACGCAATTGTGGCCGACGTGCGACAGGCCCATCAAGAAACAATCGTTTCCGATGACCGTGGCACTTTCCGGCTCGGTGCCCCGATGCACCGTACTGTATTCGCGGAACACGTTGCGATCGCCGATGCGAAGATAACTGCGCGTTTTCGGGTCGAATTTCAGGTCTTGCGGCTCGTGTCCGATCACCGCGCCCATGTGGATATGATTGTCGCGCCCGATCTGCGTGTGGCCCGTGATATACGCATTGGCCATGACGCGCGTTCCCGACGCAATCGTCACGTGCTCTTCGATGATGGCGTGGGGCCCCACTTCGACCGTGGGGTCGAGTTGCGCTTTGCCGCTGACAATCGCGGTTGGATGAATCGCCATGTCGGCGCCAGTATAGGGGATGGACCGAAGTTTGGCAGCCCTTTTCCGGTGGCCGAAGCCAGCAAAGCTAGGACGCTGCCGCGGTCTTCTTCACGCAATCAATCACTTTCTGGTCATCCTCCCGGGCCGCCCAGACGACCCGCAAGAAATCGGCAGGATGAATATTCACCTTGCGCAGGAAGGCGCGGTCGCCGCCGCAACCGTACATCAATTCGGACGGCATCTCGCCGCGCAGTTTCGCGCGCGCCTTGGAAAGGATTCGCGGCAACCACCGGAAGCCGTCGATCTCTGCCTCCTTCGCCGGAAGATCTTCCATCCGAATGGTGCCTGTCGGCGGTTTCCCCTTCTGAATGGTCAGGAAGAAATCACGTCGGGCAGCCGTGATCAGCAGCGTCGTGCCAAACGATGGCGTTTCATCCCGGCACCAGTCTTCGGCGAAATCATACAGTTCCTGCGCGGTGCACCCGATCGAGGCAAGGAATGCCGTCTCTTCCTGACTGAAATAGGAAGCCGCCTTCCGATTGCCGAGGCGATAGAGCGTCACGGCTTTGTCGTAGCAGTGCCGAAAGGTTTCTGCCCATTGATAATCGTTCATAAATGCCTCCCGATTTTCGTGGATCTCTCCGTTGAATCATCCCGCTTAAAACTTCACCGACTTCACGAACTGCAGCAACGTGTCCTTCTGCGTTTCGATCAGGGGAGCGTCGCCGGTCATTTTGAAAAACCAGGAATTGCCCGCATGCGACAGCGTCACAACGACCATCCGTTGTGGCTGTGTTTTTCCCTGGGCCGGCTTGTCGGCGGTGAAATCCACCACCGTGGCGCTCGTCCCGCTGACATCGATGTTCGAAGTAATCGAGGCGACCTGGTCCGCCGTGACGGGAGGCACTCCAATCTGCGCGCGCCACCGGTTCAGGTTCGCCAGCAACCCGCCCACGTCGCCGGGAAACGCCGTGACCGCGACATCGGCCGACTGTCCATCGGGTCCCTTAACCGTCCAACTCCCGCGTCGCACGCTGGACGACGGGCCCGGTTCCCAGCCCGAGGGCACGGTCCACTGCGGATTCTCTTCCTGAGCCGTAGCGCCCGACGGTAACGTCTGCGCGCTCATGTCGATCGTTGGATGGCCTGGCGGAAGGGCAGGGGGTGGGGAAGATTGTTGCGTCACCGTCATCGTCGGTTGGTTCTCGTTCGAGGCGCTCGTAGGAGCCGATCCCGATTTACTGCAGCCGGCAACCACCACTGCGGCTGCGACAAAGAAAAAGAGGTAACGGTGATTCATCTTCATAATGTGCGTAACTTGTCCCGGCGCGCTCATCCAGTCAAGCCCGTTCGCAAACCTGACGCCTCGTTGTAGCGGCGTCCGTCCCGCCTGCGTGGCCGTAGCCACTTCGGCGCGGCGAAGGCCCGGACGCATCCCCCATAACGATCTGCCGCCGGGACGGCGGCGTCTACACCTTCTCCGTTTGGAGGGCGAGCCTCCCGGCGAGCCGAGCGGGAGCGAGCGAGTGCAACATCTGCGTGGTGGTGACATCCTTGTGGCCTAGCAATTCTTGCACGGTCCGGATATCCTTGCCTCTCTCCAGAAGATGGGTCGCAAAACAATGTCGAAAAGTGTGGCAACCAATGGGCTTCGTTAGACCCGCTTTGCGAACCGCTTCCTTGACTGCCCGTTGCAGGCTGGTTTCGTTGACATGATGGCGCCGAGTCTCGCCGTCCAACGGGTCGCGCGAAAGACCTGCCGCAGGGAAGACATATTGCCAACACCATTCACGATCAGCATTCGGATACTTTCGTTTCAATGCGTAGGGCAGATACACCCGCCCGTATCCGCGTTTGAGATCCTCCTCGTGGAGAATTTTCACCCGTTGGAGATGGTCCCGCAACGGCACGACCAATTTGTCCGGCAACATCGTGACTCGATCCCGTAAACTCTTGGTGTCCCGAAGCGTAACCACAAGCTTTTCAAAATCAATGTCCTTGACTCGCAGACGCACGCATTCCATCAGGCGCAGGCCGCCTCCGTACAACAGCTTGGCCATGAGTTGGTGGGTACCAGTCATGACGGCCAGTAACCGGTCAACTTCGGACTTGGTCATGACCACGGGCAACCGCTTCCGCTCCTGGGCGCGGGTGACGTCGTCAAGCTGGCCAAAATCCGTCTTCAATACTTCGCGGTAGAGGAACAACAGCGCGCTGAAGGCTTGATTTTGCGTCGAGGCCGCGACGTTGTGGTCGACGGCCAGATGAGTCAGAAAGGCTTCGATCTCCGGTTTGCCCATCGTCAGCGGATGTCGCTTGTGGAAATAAAGTATGTACTTTTTGGACCAATGGACATACGCTTCCTCGGTACGGAGCGAAACTCGAATGGCGAGGGAAGCCGTGAGAGGAATTTCGTGTCGTATCGAAAGCCCGCAGGGTGACTCATGCGGGCGCGTGAGGCATCAAATGTTTGAGCCGACAAACATCGCGGACCCGATCCAAGAGTTTACGCTTTGGCGCGCCTTCGCCAAACGAGTTATAGCGCGTCGGCAACTGAGATGCGGAAGCTTGCGGAAAAGTCATAGTATCTCCTCCGTGCCTTCTTTTCCTGACCAATACGCTGACCTTAATTACTGTAAATGCTTTATTGTCAGCCAAAAGGCAAGCCAATTCCTATTCCAAGTCAACCGTAATACACGGCGTTTTCGCCGTGTAAATATAAGATAGGTAAAACCGGTGAAGATGAGAGGCAGGCTGCTGAACATTCTTGCTGTCGTTTCGGTATCAGTGTGTTTTGCCACGCTGTTTCTTTGGTGGGCCGACCCATACTCCGGAGACGGCGTCGGATTTCCGTTCACTGCCAGAAGCTACTGTGGGATTGACCTGCGCAGTGGACGAGTCGAGTTTTCGTTCTCGCGATACCACGAAGACAAACAACAGTGGCACGTGCTTCGCAAGGAGTTGGTCAGAGGTCAGGTTGTGCTTCATTGCGCGCCAGACCCCTTTACGTTTTATTCGGACCGAGCCGGTGATGGCGTTGTCTTCGCATCGTTCGGCTTATACCGCGAGGCTTATCCATCGCATTCCTATACCAGCATCGACATTCCTTACTGGTTCGTTGTGTTCGTTTGTGCCATTCTTCCTGCATGGCGCGTGAGGAAGGCATGGCCTACCAAGTCGATGAGCCGAACGCGGACACGACACCGCGTCGGCTATCTTGATCGTGATAGGCGGACTATGCGAAGGCACTACATTCTAGGTTGTTTGTTCTTGGCCTTGGCAGCACTCGCCGGCGTTACACAGACATATTTCCTTCTCACTCTCGCCCCGCCTCCATCGCTTCGCGACTTCGCGTACAAGTTTGCGATTCGCTCAAGTGTCGAATCCTATGGATTCGCCATTGCCGCATTCGTTGTGGGAGCGTCGTTGTTGCGCAGGCGGGATCGGGTTTTATTGTGGGCTGCGCTGGCAGTCGCGGTTGCTGGCTTGTGGTTGTTCGTTGCGCGCGAGCTTTGGGATCATTTTGTTGTGCTTCCACGGATGCGGCAAGATTTTCTAGCGACACATTCATATTTCTGGGCTGCGCCATTGTCGGCACTGCTTACGAGATTGGCTTGGCATGTCTTATTGCCTATCACGGTCGTTTTTTCGGCGCTACTTCTGAGTAGACGCGTAGCCGGTAGGACCGCCTATCAATCCGATGAGCCGAACGCGGACACGACACCGCGTCGGCTATCTTGAGCGTTAGGCATCAAGATCGGTTCGAGGATTTACAGAGTTGGTTGGTCTGGCGATGATTTGGTAAGTTCGGATTGAGATGAGAAAGTCGCGGCGAGTTAGCTTGGTTTCAGCTCGCGCCGGTTTATGCGGCGAGCAAATGCGGAGCCGTCGGATTTGTGAGCGTTTTGATTTGCCTGATTTTATTATGGATTTCACGTCTTTGCTGCCTAACACCCATTAAGCCCGCGCGTGTAAAGAACAAAAGCTCACCGTAGCGAAGTTTTGCCGCCCTTACCCCTCGGCGTCTCGTCTGACTCGGCTTTCTTCTCCGCCTTTCCTCTTCGACGTCAGCGTTTCGCTTCGTTTCTGTCCGCA
>Ga0182027_10003117_pt1 | contig 26515 bp, 25 predicted proteins | sample 712E1DmetaG_FD_121300 | JGI IMG/M metagenome (GOLD analysis project Ga0182027, IMG submission 121300) | Permafrost microbial communities from Stordalen Mire, Sweden - 712E1D metaG (Illumina Assembly) | ecosystem: Environmental > Terrestrial > Soil > Wetlands > Permafrost | place: Sweden...
GGTATACAAAATTAGTATACCGTATTCGTGTTTGCGAAGGGAAGATATTTCAAACGCAGCCTTTCGGAGGTTATTTATTAGGTTCTGTAGGCGAATTATATACGCCTGCCTGCGCTATCGCTTCGGTAGGCAGGCGTTTAGCGTAGATAATTACCCAAACAGAACCTTATCCACCATGTGGGTTAGAAATACTTTTTTGCCAGGCGACGACATCCGCGTATTTCAGCGTGCCGCCGAAAATATCGAGCGCGCTGCCTACGGTCACATCAACCTTGCCTTTTCCTGTTTTGTAAACATCTTTGAGGTCGGCAAGCGAGCGGATGCCTCCTGCATAGGTGACCGGAAGCGGTGAAACCTTCGCCAGAAGCCCGACGAGTTGTTTATCGATGCCCCGCTGCTTTCCTTCCACGTCAACCGCATGGACCAGGAACTCATCACAGTGTTGCCCTACGTGTTCAAGCGTCGCGCGTTCGATTGCTGTTGACGTGACTTTCTGCCATCTGTCGGTTGCGATAAAATACCGGTCGTCTATTTTTTTACAGCTTAGATCCAATACCAGTCGATCCTTTCCTACTGATTTTTCAATTGCTTCAAGATTATGCCAGTTAATGATCCCGTTTTTGAACACGAACGAGGTGATGATTACATGGGACGCGCCTGCATTTAAAAACGCGTGGGCATTGTCGGGATTTATCCCGCCTCCGATGTGCAGACCTTCGGGGAATGCCGAAAGAGCGGCAATAGCGGCCTTTTCATTTCCCGGGCCGAGCATGATGACATGCCCGCCGGTCAGGCCATCGGCTTTATACATTCGTGCAAAATATGCCGGGGAAAGATCGGTTTCGAAATTAGTGATCAGACCAACAGTGCCGCTATCGGAAAGCGAGCTGCCGACGATTTGTTTGACTTTTCCATTGTGAAGATCAATGCATGGCCGGAAATTCATGACAATTCACATTCCACTTTTCAAAATTAAGCGCATGTGATATAATTATGCTATTATGAACATGTATTTTTAAATATACCCTTTTGTTGCATCGAGCACTATGAAGAAAATATTTTGACATATAAAACCCATCTCACTTAAAAATAAAAAGGAGTCCTTATGCGTATGCAGCGCCTTATTGCCGTGTGTATTGCCGGCCTTTTTTGCTTTTCAGGATGTTCCCAAGAAAAACAGCTCGGCGTTGAAAAAGCCGAATCATTCCCTAACGGCGCCAAGAAAAAAGAAAATTACTTCTATAAAATAGGCATGAAAAAAGACATCGTCCGGACCGTCTATTATTTCCAGAATGGCGCCATGCAATCCGACGCATATTTCAAGGCGGGAAAGCCCGACAGCCTCGCAACGATATATTATCAAAGCGGCAAGAAATATAAGGAAACCAAATATAACAATGGCGCAAAAAGCGGCAAGGAAATGTCCTGGTATGAAAACGGCCAGGTCAAATCCGAAGCCAATTACGTCGATGGCTCTCCGGAAGGCATTGCAACCACATACTTTGAAAACGGCGCAAAACAATCCGAGTCGGTTTTTAAAGGAGGGAAAAAAGATGGTATTCAAACGACCTGGTTTCCAAATGGAAATAAAAAACATGTCATTAATTACACCGCAGATTCCCACAATGGCCTGGAGCAGGAATTTTTTGAAAATGGAAAGCTTAAACTTGAACAAAACTGGGCAAGCGATATACTCAACGGTCATTATGTTTCATACTATGATAACGGAAAAAAAGAAGTCGAGCAAACGTACAAAAACGGGTCAGTAGACGGAACCAAGATCCAATGGGATGAAAAAGGCAAAAAGACCGCGGAAGCAACCTTTAAAAACGGTGAGATGATCGAAGGAAAATCATTTTAGTCTGTCTTAGCTTTTTGAACGACAATTTTTTGCCGTTCGGAAAGCTTAGAGAGACTTACCTGCTGCCTGCAGCAGGCAGCAGGTAGTATTTTCTTTACCATATGGACAATTCTACCGATTCATTCGATGTGCACAGGCTTGATCCTTTGCGGGCCGCGGAAGGTCTTGGACTTCCCGTGCACAATGAAAGGGAAAAGAAGCATGAGCACCAGCAGCCCCGGGAAAGAAAAGGCACCAAAGATTATTTCCACGCGCTGAAAACGGCGGCGGAGACTTCGAACGCTTTCCTTACGAAAAAGGGGCTGCCATACATTTTCCATGTATACATGGAAAATGAAGAAGTCTTCATCGACCTCGTGGCGCTTGATAAACAAGGCAACATAATCGGGGAAAAACGGAAAAACATCAGTCACGAGGATTTTCAACGATCAATCGAGGACGTGTCTCAGATAGAAGGTCTGCTTTTTGACCACATGGCTTAGATACTCTTATCAGAATTATTTACGCGCTTCGCGTGGATAATTCGGATTAGAGTATCTTACCTGCCAAAGGCTGGTAGCGTGTCTATGGGGTGGTTATGTAATCCCCGCCATATTTTGCTCCACCAGTTTGACGATCGTTTCTCTCACCATGCCGGATAAATGGCCTTTGTCAAGACCAGCGCCGGGGACAATGGGAAGCGGGTCGCCGATGATGAGTTTGACGACGCCGGGATTGATTTTCAAGGACGATTTGGGCTGCACTTCACGAGTCCCGCAAATGGCAACCGGCACCACGGGCACGCCGGCTTCCAAGGCCAGGACGAAACTTGCGCGTTTGAATTCCCCGACCTTCCCGCTCATGCTTCGCGTGCCTTCGGGGAAAAGGACCAAGGAAATTTTGTTCCGTTTAAGCATGGACACTGCGCGGGTTATGGATTTCCTGGCCTTTCGCGCATTCTTCCGGTCGATCCAGATGTGCCCGATGGCCGCCATTCCCCAACCGAAAAATGGAATGAAGAAAAGCTCCTTTTTAGCGACAAAACTCAGCTCCGCAAAAAGACCCGCATACATCACCGGTATATCAAAATAGCTCTGATGATTGGCTACAAACACATAGCGCTGGCCTTTCTTTATTTTTTCAAGGCCTTCGACCGTTACTTTAACGTCGCACATGAAAAGCAATTGCAGGCTCCACAAACGGGCGCAGCTCCGCGCGGCCCTGATTGAAAAAGGGCACATCATAATGGAGCCGAGCCCACAGACAACCGTGCTTGCCAGCACCCAAAACGCAACGACGCAACTACGCAGAAATATGCCGGCTGTATTTATGCGGTGGATTTGCTGAGCCACACGTTTTCCTTTCCAACCTTGTTGCGGAGCAGCTCAAGGGCGTCTTTGTCGTGCTGTACTAATACCTTCCTTGACCTTATGCGATATTCGTTGTTTTCTTCGGTATGAACATGAATAATGAGCAAGCTGGCACCCTGAACCTTTTGGCATGTGTCGAAGACTTCCTTGATATAAGCTTCCTCCAGCCCATGCGTTTTTACGCGCACATGGACGCTTTTAGTAAGCTTATCGCGGCTCTCCGAAAGCGCGATGGCCTTGTCAACCTTTAGTTTCGGTTTCTTTTCTCCTTCCCGTATCGACACCTGGCCATGCACCAATACCATGGCATCGACCGCCAGGACATGCTTGAATTTTTCATAAGCGTCCCCGAATACCAGAAGCTCCATGGAACCGTCGAAATCCTCAACCGTCAGAAAAGCCATGGGCCTGCCATCGCGCTGGACATGCGTTTTAAGACCGGTAATCAGCCCGCCCACCGTAAGCTGCGCCCCTTCCTTGAGGTTTTCCAGAGCGTCCGACCGGAGCGGACAATCGGAAAACCCCTTTATTTCATCCTGAAACCGCATGAGGGGGTGTCCGCTTACGTAAAAATTGAGCACTTCTTTTTCCCTGGCAAGCAATTCATTGTAGGCCCACGGCGATACATTCGTGAGCTGCGGTTCGGGAAGGGGCGCAGTCGCGGTTGCGGATCCGCCGAGTTCAAAGAGGCTTGTCTGGCCCGACAATCGGTCCTTCTGGACGCTATTGCCGTAATCGATCGCCTTGTCAATGGACGCGAAAAGCGAAGCACGCGTGCCCCTGAGGCTGTCCAGCGCGCCGGCATACACCAGGGATTCCAGGCATTTTTTATTGACATACCGTAAATCAACGGACGCGCCCAGGTCAAAGAGGCTCTCGAACCTGCCTTTCTTTGCACGCGCCTCAAGTATGGATTCCGCCGCCTTACCGACGTTTTTTATGGTGCCCAGGCCCAGCCGTATTGCGCCGTTGTCAATGCAACAATTTTCCTCGCTGGCATTGACATCGGGCGGCAGAATACGGATTCCCATACGCTCGGCCTCGTTCTTGATAACCAGCAGTTCGTCCTGGTCGTCAAGCACCGAGGAAAGGTTGGCGGTCAGGAATTCAACCGGATAGTGCGCCTTGAGATAGGCGCACTGATACGCCACGTGCGCGTAAACCGTGGAATGGGCCTTGTTGAAGCCATATTCGGCGAATTTGGCCATGCTGTCAAAAACGTCCTGCGCTACCTTTTTGTCAATCTTGTGTTTTTCCGCGCCTTCCATGAACTTGATCCGCATGTTTTCCATTTTTGCGGCGTCTTTTTTCCCCATGGCCTTGCGCAGAATGTCGGCCTGGCCCAGGGTAAAACCGCCCATTTCCTGCGCGATGCGCATCACTTGCTCCTGATAGGTGATGACACCGTAGGTGATCTTGAGAATGTTCTCGAGCATAGGGTGCTTGTATTCGACTTTTTCCCTGCCGTGTTTGCGGTGTATATACACCGGGATATTGTCCATGGGCCCCGGCCGGTAGAGCGCGTTCATGGCAATAAGATCTTCGATGCCCTCGGGTTTGAGCTTGCGCAGATTGTCCTGCATGCCCTGTGATTCAAACTGGAACACGCCCACCGTTTCGCCCCTGCCCAGAAGCGCGCAGGTTTCCTTGTCTCCGTCGGGAAGGCGCCAGAGGTCTATACTTTCACCATGGTTGTTCTTGATGAGACGAAGGCTCTCCTGCAAAATGGTCAGTGTTATCAGGCCCAGAAAGTCCATTTTAATGAGCCCGACTTCCTCAACATATTTCATATCGTACTGCGTCATGACAATATCAGAATCAGGCTGTTTGAAAAGCGGCGACCAGTTGACCACGTTGCCAGGGGCGATGATAACGCCGCCCGCATGCATACCCGCCTGTCGAACGAGGCCCTCCAGCACTTTTGCGTGTTTGAAGAGCTCACCATAACGAGGATTGCTTTTAATCGCCTGCGACAATTCACCGTTGCCGGTTATTGAGCTTTCGATGTCTCTATCGACCATACCCGCGAGTTTTGAGGCCTCCGCAACCGGGATTCCCATGACCCGTGCAACGTCCCTGACCACCATCTTGGCCTTCATACGTCCGAAATTGATGATTTGAGACACCGACTCCCTGCCGTATTTTTCGATAACGTAGTTAATGATTCTATAGCGGGTCTTGTCGGCAAAATCTATGTCCGCATCAGGCATGGATATCCGTTCGGGGTTTAAGAACCTTTCGAAAAGCAGATCGAACCTGATCGGATCAACACTGGTGATTCCCGTTGCGTAAGCAACAAGGCTCCCCGCCGCCGAACCGCGGCATCCCGTCATGACATCCCGTTCCGCGGCGGCCTTTACAAAATCGCTTACAACAAGAAAATATCCTTCAAATCCCATTTTACAAATGACGTCGAGTTCGTATTGAAGCCGCTCTTCCATTCCGGGGGTTACGTGGCTGAATTTTTCTTTAAGCCCTTTTTTCGCCAAGTGGCGCAAATACTCCGCCTCCGAAGTAAAACCTTCGGGATAGCCGGGTTTGGGCAGTTGGGGTTTTGCCTTGATTTCAACATTGCACCGCTCCGCGATGGTTATGGTATTGCTGACCGCTTCGGGCAGGTCGGGAAAAAGCTGGGACATTTCCTGGGGCGATTTGAAGTAGATTTGGTCCGAACCGAAACGATAGCGGTTAGGGTCTTCCATGGTGGTCTGCGTCTGGATGCACAGGAGTATTTCGTGCGAGGAGGCGTCTTCGCGACGCAAATAATGCGCGTCGTTGGTGACGATAAAAGGTATGCCCATGCTCGTGCCGAGTTTTATCATTTCGTCAAATGCAATGGCTTCCTCGGCAATGCCGTGTTTTTGAAGCTCGAAATAAAAATTCCCCTCGCCGAAGATCGAAACATATTCCGCGGCAATGTCCCTGGCCTTTTCACGCTTGCCGTCGAGAAGCGCACGGGGGATGGCCCCGCCGACGCAGGCGCTCGTGCCTATGAGTCCCTCCGCATGCTTGCCCAACACTTCCATGTCGATCCGCGGCTTGTAATAAAATCCCTCAAGGTATCCGATGGTGGACAGTTTCAGGAGGTTTTTATATCCCTCATTGGTACGCGCAAGCAAAATAAGGTGGCTATAGGTGTCCTCCCCGGCTGATTTTGTTTTATCCAGGCGGGACTGGGGGGCCACATACGCCTCAAAACCGATAATGGGCTTTATCCCGTTTTGCATGCATGTATTATAGAATTCCACCACACCGAACATGCCGCCATGGTCGGTAATTGCAAGCGCGGGCATGCCGAATTCCTTTGCCTTTGCAACCAGGTCTTTTATTCGAATTGCGCCATCAAGGAAGCTGTATTCGGTATGATTGTGGAGATGCACAAAATTGCTCAATTTAGGCATTGCCGTGTTCTACTCCGATTTTTTTTATCCTGTTGATTAAGAACGATTTTTTCTTCTTAGTCCCGGCAGTTTCGGCCTCCAGCATGGGTTCCGACCCTTTCTTATAACTTAACGGCCACACCAGGTATAGGCCTTTCTTAATATACGGGCTTCCTGTGTATTCAAACCGCAGATGTTGTCCCATGAGCAAAGCATAATCAATGACATGCATAAGGTCCGTGAGGTCCAGCGCTTTGAGTTTCGAACTGTACTTTCCCTGCGTCAAATTTATTGACACAGGTTCCTGAGGGACCGTAAAATTAACAACTGGAAACATTTTTTGAGGACTTCGGGCCTCTTCAAAGGAACTCTCAGCTTCAATAGCGTCGTAATCGCTATTACAAAAAGCAGGCGTCCTCGGATCAAAACCCATGGCTGTAAGTATTTCCTTTACCTGCCGCTCCCGGCCCGAAGCGACCCTGAAAATGGTATGCGCCCGGACAGGTTCCATGCAGTCTTTAAGCGGTGGATAGGACATAAGTTGAATCGTGACTTTCTCTTCGGCCGAAACTACAAACGGTCCCGGTTCAAGGGATATCCTGGAAAATTCACGGACCCATTCCTTGACTGTTTCAGCAACGTTTTTCGGGGCGCGCCATTTCACCAGCCAGCCAAGCAACATATTCCCGGCAATTCCCTCGCTCAAGGAATTATTAATAATGTCCCGGCTTATGGTCCCTTTGTATACTCTGTCAAACGAAACCAGGCTCCCTAATTTCGAAAACCAGTAGAGGTGTTCCCGCACGATTTCCTGAGGTATCATCGCGGAAAAGTCCGGCATGAGCAGAATTTGCGATGCATGGAGGCTTTCAGAAATAGCATCCTGGCCGGCAATGCTCCGGCCCGATCTCGTAAACACATACGAACCGCCGCTCCGATAAAAATCAACCAGACCGCAATAGGCAAGCATTTTGATCGAGGCGTTTGCATCGATCCATAATTTCTCCCCAAAGCCCTGTGAAGAAAGCCACGGTTTCCCCGGCTTATGAAGCATGTCCATGAGAAGACTTTTACGCCATAAAAGGGCCGACGCATATGCAAACTCAATAAAGTCGCTATACTGGCTGTGTAACGGTTTGGAAAGCCACGCAAGCATCCGCGCGTGCGATACTGCATATCCGTCCCCCTTTGAATGGAGCAACCTCCGGCTGACGGCATAGCTCAGCGGAAGAAGGGCCGCCGGCTCATTTTGGTTTGCTTCATTATAGGGTGGATGGGTAAAATGCAAAAGTTTATTGACATATTGAACGGCTGATCTTCCAAGAGCCCCCGTTTTTGTTTTCTTAATCTTTTCCTGTGAAGCTAGAGCAGCTATGACGGTAACATCATTGAGAAAAAGGCCTATGGGCGAATAAAGCGCCTCTTTTTCGGCCTGGACCTGCGTCCGCTTGATGATTGTCTGGCTGAGCAATTTTCTGAGTTTAGGCTCAAATTCCTCAAAACCCACATAATACATTCTCCCCTTCTCATCGCATGCCGCATGCACAAGAAAAGACCGTATCAGTTCATTATTAAAGGCACTAATCAGCACATTGTCGGTTTCTTCATTGTCTTTGATTTTTGCAAGCAAGTTGTCCGGCACCTGATCCTCTTCCGGCAGACCGCCAAGCGGGGCCTTATCAAAAGCCAATCCGGTGTTGAGAAAAAGATATGCCAGACTGCAAAGAAATTTGGCTTCTTCAGAAAGCATTGAAAAGCGGTCTGACAGGTTTTTCTCGGAAGAAAATTGGTCGGCAATTTCCCTGACCATCGAAGAGGTAAGGATTTTTCTTGGCTGGCCTGAATGCTTTATGAGCCCCTCGAAAACAAGGTTCGAAGGAAGCTGCATAAGATAATCGCTGAAATTCATTTTTAGATGTTCCGTCATACTACGTTGCATTCAAGATGATCTCATTCTAAAGCCGTAAGGGTTCAAAATTTTGAACCCTTACGGTATCATCCTTGAATGCAACATGGTTTAATGTAGATATATTCGCAGAAAAATACATGGTGGCAGATATTTAAACCTAACCTAGATTACTCGAATAGCCTGCCTGCGCTTACGTTTCGGAAGTTAAAGCGGGTCATCCTAATTTTGACGATTGAATTTGGCCGGTTTATTTAAGCTTATGCGCTCGACCAAACCTGCGGCTTCTCATTAAGCAACTCAAGCAGGGCCGATACTACGTGCGGATCAAACTGTTGCCCGGCGTTGGCGCGAAGCTCCCGGATAATGAATTGCTGGGACAACGGGAGCGGACGGTAGGAGCGGGGCGAATTCATGGCATCGAAAGCGTCGGCGACGGCAAGTATCCTGCCTCCCAAAGAAATCTCCTCGCCCCGCAAGGCGTCGGGATACCCCTTGCCATCGAACCGCTCATGGTGCCCCCGTACAATAACGCTCTCTTGTTGCAGGAACTCCGCCGACGAAAGTATCTCGGATGATACGGCGGGGTGGAGCTTTATGTCGGCCCATTGGCTCTCGGACAAATTGTCTTTTTTGTCAAAAACATCGTCCATTACCCGTATGATTCCGATATCGTGCAGCTGGGCGGCGGTCCTGATCAGTTCGATTTCGTCAGTCGGAAGCTTGAGCCGCTGCGCAATCCCCTCGACCAGCGTAGTGACCCTTCTTCCATGTCCGCGGAAATGCGGGTGTTTCATTTCAAGGGCTGATATAAGCGTCTGCAGCGCGCTTATCTGGGTCTGTTTCATCTTCTCGCGCGACGCGGCCAGCTTGATATTCATGGAATACAGCCTGTCACGGTCGATGAGCTCATGAATCCACAGATAAACCAGCAGCACTATCGTCACCACCAGCGTCACTGAATCGGGAATGATTTCCTCATTGGGAAACCGCCAGGTATTGATGGCCTTGAAAACAATGAGGGCCAGGAGCATCACAACCGTAGTAATCTTGAAATGGCCTGACAAGGACGCGCGATCGTTTGAATCACCCATAAAGACCTCCACGGATTTCCACTTAAGTATATCGTGGCAGAGAGACGGGAATCAAGGTTTATGGTGTTTTTTTTCAAGACGGGCGCAAGAGAGAAGGAATCGCCCGGCAAAGTCCCGGATTTCTAGCATATCCGCTTTCCGCGGACACAGGCGAGGCTGATAAGGAGCACTAATCCGCCTATTCCCACGAGTGAAGCATCATTGAAAACGCCCCAGAGTTTTTTCCCGACTATATCATAAATATTGCCACCGGAAAGGACCATTCCCGCAATGGCCGTTATTTTAAGCCATCGGGGCAGTTGCTTGAAATAATAAAGCATAAGAATGACCGACAATTCAACAAACCCGAAGGCATTATGACTTGTAAAGGAAAGAAGCGGGATGAGATTGATGAGAAAAGCGCCTTCAAGCACGAAATTGCGGTGGGGCGGGCCGGGGGCTTTCTTTAGAATATAAAGGAAAAGCAAACCGATAATGAAGAGCACCGAAAGCTGGTAATAATGTGCGTAGGTCGTGACAATCGGGGTAAACCGCAGGGGCGTATACCGGGCGACGATGGAAAAAACCGTATGGTTTTCCTTAGCCAGCAAATCCTGCTTGTGCGACAGCTCGATGGAAAGCTCCTGTATCCATCCATGATATTGGGATGACACCGTGCGAGGCCCGAATAAAAGCACCGCAATCAATCCAAGAAGAATGATACTTCCCAGAAAATACCCGATTGTTTTCCACTTCTTTCTGAGAAAAAACCATGGAAGGAAAATCAAGGAAAACGGCTTGAGGAAAAAGCTTGCGCTCAGCATCACGGCGCACAGCAATTGTCTTTTTTTCCAGAATAAATACAGTGCGCAGAGATAGACGACCAGCAGCAGATGGTTAACCTGGCCCAGTTCAAGTTCGCGGACAAAATGGACGCTCACGACGAGCGCGGAAAGGAGCACCAGATTGTTCATGGAACGGAAGTCGTCACGCCGCCTAAAACCGGGGTCCAGCATCAGAATTGACAAATAAAAACCGAAGCAGATGACCGACGATAAAAAGAACCAGTACAGGACCTTTGCGGCGCCAAAGGGGAAAACCGCAAACGGAATAAAAAACAGGGCCGCCACCGGAGAATACTTGTAATGGTAAAAACCGTCTTCAATCGGGCGATAGAGGTTTTCTCCATGCATGATCCGCTGGGCCGCGGTATAATAAACATGAAAATCCCGCTGATAAAAACGATCGTTTTTCAGCTCACAGAGAAGATATATGAGGGAAAGAATAAGCAGAATGCAGAAAGAAAAATACCATTTCTTTCTATACGCGGTTTTTATTGTTTGAATGAATTTCATTTGTTATAATTGTAAAGACGCATTGATGGGCGGTCTGGTGTTTTGCTCACACCATAGGGATTGCTTTGAGGGGTCCCAGGTGCGGGCAAAATGCCAGACTGCCCATTTCTGTAACGCTTAGGCCAATGCGCCCTTGATCAGCGCCAACGCGATTTCATTGCGCTGGATCTGGTTTGTCCCTTCATAAATCTGGGTGATTTTAGCGTCGCGCATACGCTTTTCCATGGGATATTCGCGCATGTAACCGTAGCCGCCCATGACCTGCAACGCGTCAACGGTCACCTTCATGGCGACATCGGAGCAGAACAGTTTTGTCATGGCCGATTCCTTGGCGAATTTTTTTTCGCCCGCGTCAATGGTACGCGCCGTGGCATACATGAGCGCGCGCGCTGCTTCTATCTGCGTGGCCATGTCGGCGAGCATGTGCTGTACCGCTTGGAACGATGAAACCGGTACGCCGAACTGCACGCGTTCGCGTGAATATTTGACGGCGTCTTCCAGCGCGCCCGCGGCAATGCCGAGCGCCTGCGCGCCCACGCCGGGGCGGGAATTATTGAGCGTTGTTATGGTGACGACGGCGCCCATGCCCTCGCGCGAAAGCACGTTTGCCTCCGGTACCTTACAGTCCTGAAAGACAAGCTCGGTGGTAGAGGACGCGCGGATTCCCATTTTGTCTTCGTGTTTTCCAAAGGTAAATCCCGGCGTCCCTTTTTCAACGATAAACGCGCTCAGTCCCCGCGCGCCCTTTGCCGGGTTTGTCTTGGCGATGATCGTGTAAATTTCGGCGTTTTCGCCGTTGGTGATCCATTGCTTGGTGCCGTTAAGTACATAATGATCGCCGCTCTTAACGGCGGTGGTTTTCATACTCAGGGCGTCGGAGCCGGCGTTCGCTTCGGTGAGCCCGAATGCGGCGAGCTTCTTACCCGAGGCGATATCAGGGAGGTATTTCTTTTTTTGTTCATCGGTCGCAAAAAGAAGAATTGGAAACGTGCCCAGCGCCGTGGCGGCCATGGCAAGGGAAATGCCGCCGCATACTTTGGACAATTCTTCAACCGCAAGACACAATTCAAACACGCCTCCGCCGAACCCTCCGTACTGTTCGGGAATATAAAGTCCGCAGAGGTCGGCCTCCGCGCAGGCCTTGACAACGTCCCAGGGAAAGATGCCGTCATGATCATATTTTTCGCGTACCGGCAATATTTTTTTTTGCGCGATTTCGCGCGCGGTATCGACGATCATTTGTTGCTCGTCAGTGAGAAACCAGTTCATTTTTTTCCGCTCCTTTACCTTTACTATATAGTAAAGGTTGTCTGCCTGATGGCAGGTTGATATGTGAAAGTATAAAATCTTTACTGTAAACAACTATCGCTTCCCGGGCCGCGTTCTGCTGGGCGATTTTTTTATTGGGGCCGCAACCTTCACCCAGGGCCACTCCAGCGATCTCAATACGCACCTTGAATTCCTTGGCATGGTCCGGGCCAATTGCCGCGACCGTCGCGTATCGCGGGATCCCGAATCCGTCGCGCTGGGAAGATTCAAGAATCCTGCTCTTATAATTTATATTGTCCAAATCGCTTAAAAAGGTGTCAATGCGATCATACAGGAACCGTTTTAAAAACTGACGGGCTTGCTCAAGACCGCCATCAAGATACAGCGCCCCAAGCAACGCCTCAAATGCATTCGACAAAATCGACAGTCGCTGGACTCCGCCTGATTTCAATTCGGAATTGCCGAATGAAAGAAATTGACCCAAATCTATGGACAGCGCGATTTCACCCAGGATCTTCCTGCTGACGATCAATGATTTGACTTTTGAAAGTTGGCCTTCGGATTTTTTCGGGTAGAGGCAATACAGGTGATCGGTTACGAGGCAATTAAGGACGGCATCCCCCAAAAATTCCATACGTTCGTTGCTGCCCAACCCCATTTTGTCGTCCGGGCTTACCGATGATTTGTGGGTGAGCGCCTGTCTAAGCAATCGCGTTTCACGAAACCGGTAATGGAGCGATCGTTGAAGTTTATCAAGCGACGACTCGCTGCGTTTTCTTCGGAACAAATGCAATGCTCCGAAAAAACCGGGCAGCTCAGGAAGGTTCATACTTTCCAATTACCAGTGATGCATTGTGCCCGCCAAATCCGAACGAATTTTTCATCGCATACCGGATGGTTTTTGCAACCGCCGTGTTCGGGGTGTAGTTAAGATCGCAATCAGGGTCCGGATCTTCGTAATTAATGGTAGGATGGACCATATTATTGCATAATGAAAGGACGGTGGCGATAAATTCAATGCCGCCGGATGCGCCTAGAAGATGTCCGGTCATTGACTTTGTCGAACTGATGTTAAGCTTTGAAGCATGGTCGCCAAAAACTTTATGGATTGCGTAAGTCTCTAGTTTATCGTTAAGTTCGGTTGATGTGCCGTGGGCATTGATATAATCGATATCAGACGCCTTAAGGCCCGCGCTTGTAAGGGCCATGACCATTGACCGTTGCGCGCCTTCGCCTTCCGGGGCAGGAGCAGAAATATGATACGCGTCTCCCGTCGCCCCATACCCTAAAAACTCGGCATAAATCTTTGCTTTTCGGGCGATAGCATGCTCAAGATTTTCAAGCACCACCAATCCCGCTCCTTCGCCCATGACAAAACCGTCACGCTTTTTGTCGAAAGGAGAAGAGGCCTTTTCAGGAATATCGTTGCGGGAAGAAAGGGCCTTCATGGAACAAAACCCGGCAAATGAAAGCGGCGTAATCCCCGATTCACTGCCTCCGGCAATGGCAATATCCATCATTCCGGCTTTAATGCCAAGAAATGCTTCTCCCAGCGAATGGGACGCGGAAGCGCATGCGCTCACGACGCTGAAATTCGGACCTTTAAAACCATATTTTATTGATACACGGCCCGCTGCCATATCGGTGATCATCATTGGAACCAGAAATGGCGACACGCGCCCGGGTCCTCGGGAAAGCAGCTTAGCATGCTCGGTTTCCAGAGTTTTCAAGCCGCCGATCCCCGAACCAATGATCGTTCCTATCCGGGTCAGGTCTTCATTATTGAGATCAAGCCCCGAATCCTTGATTGCCTGTTCCGCTGCTAAAAGCGCAAAAAGGATATAGCGGTCAGTGCGGTTGGCCTCCTTGGCCTCTACAATCCCGGAAAAGTCAATGCCCTTAATTTCCCCGGCAATTTTAGAGGGAAAATTAGTTGTGTCAAAAGATTCAATAAGGCTGATCCCCGATTTGCCTGCACACAATGAATCCCAGAATGCAGTAACATCCTTGCCTACCGGGCTAACCACACCCAGACCCGTGACCACTATTCTTCTCGACATTTAGCGTTCGCCTTTATTAATGAATTGGAAACTCAGCAAAGAAAATCTTATTCCCCTTAGAATCATGGGAATCCTGATTTATCCGGCCAATCCTGGTTAAATTTTGCTTTCCAAATAATCCATTGCATCTTTGACCGTACGAAGTTTTTCAGCATCTTCATCGGGTATTTCAATATCGAACGCATCTTCAAAAGCCATGATAAGCTCAACCTGGTCCAATGAATCCGCTCCAAGATCATCAATGAAGGATGCCTGAGGTATGACCTTATCTTCACTGACACCAAGCTTTTCCGCGATTATCTGCTTTATCTTGGTTTCTTTCTCGCTCACAATAAACTCCTTTCGAGAGTGTTGAACATAAAAGAGAGTTAAAAATAAGAAAGTGTTATAAAATGATTTTTTCCATGTTACATGGCAAGTCCGCCGTCAACGGCAAGCACCTGGCCCGTAATATAATCTGAAAGGGGTGACGATAAAAACAGCACGGCATTTGCAACATCCAGGGGAACACCCAGCTTTCGACTTGGGATATCGGCCGCAAGTTTTTCCTTGTCCGCCACCGACAATTTATCGGTCATTGCCGTTTGGATGAAGCCGGGCGCAACGGCGTTTACCTGGATATTACGGGTAGCGAATTCCTTTGCAAGGGTTCTGGTAAGACCGATAAGTCCAGCTTTCGAGGCTGAATAATTCACCTGGCCAGCATTTCCCATGATACCTACCACCGAAGCGATATTTACAATTTTTCCCGACCTTGCTTTCATCATTTGCCGCGAAGCTTCTCGACAGCATAAAAATGCGCTCTTAAGATTGATGTCGAGCACCAGGTCCCAATCTTCCTCTTTTAAACGCATGATAAGCCCATCACGGGTGATTCCGGCATTATTGACCAGTATGTCCAATAAAGGAAAAGCTTCGAAAAATGCCGCAAACATGTCTGCCACGGCACGGGCCTTTGATACATCGGCTTGGAGCGCAATTGCCTTCCGGCCCAATGACTCTATTTCCGATGCCGTATTTTGTGCGGAAGAAAGGTCAACATCGCAAACGGCAACATTCGCGCCCGCCTGGGCCAACCGCAGGGCTATTTCTCTTCCAATACCCCGGCCCGCGCCGGTAACCAGCGCATTTTTCCCTTTACAATCAATCACACATCAATTCCTTGTTCATAAACGGACCAAAGAATATACGTCTTCAACCGTGCCGCATGGTAGCACATTCAATTCGTCCTGACATTTTTTTGCAAGATTTCGAAGCACGGACCCCGGACCGAGCTCAATGCAGGCGCCGTAGTCAAGTGACGCAAGAACCTTCATGCTGTCGACCCACTTAACCGGCGAAACGAGCTGTTTGACCAGAAGTTCCTTGACTTTCGCAGGATCGTTTTCAGCCTGCGCCGTGACATTGGCTATGACCGGGCACCGAGGGTTTTGAAAGGTGAAAGAGGCGATAAAAGCGGCAAATTCATCCGCTGCTTTCCGCATCAATGGAGAATGAAACGCCCCGCTTACCGGCAGTACTATTGATTTTTTTGCGCCCGCAACTTTAAGCTTCTCGCACGCATCTTTTACCGCAGCGATCTCACCGGAGATGACGGTCTGGTCGGGGCTGTTCTGGTTTGCGCACACGACAATGCCCTTTACTTGCGTCGAAAGGACTTCCTGAATGCGCCGTATTGTCATTCCGATGACCGCGGCCATGGTGCCCGGAGCGTCCTTGCCAGCCTGGGCCATCAGCTCACCGCGTTTTGCCGTGATGCGGATTCCGTCTGCAAACGAAATAAACCCGGCGGCATACAATGCGCTGTATTCTCCCAGCGAATGTCCGGCAGTATACGTCGGCCGCAGGCCTTTTTCCCGTAATGTGTCACAGATGATTGATTCAACGGTAAAAAGTGCGGGCTGCGTGTTTTGCGTTGCGGTGAGAACTTCCTCAGGGCCGTTGAAACAAATCGCGGCCAAATCACGACCCAGGGCAATGCCAGCTTCATCAAAACGCCGCTTTGCATTATCGAAGGCCTGAAAAAAATCCTGCCCCATTCCCACCTTTTGGGAACCTTGTCCCGGAAATAAAAAGGTATAATTCATAATAATCCTTCTTTTTTAAAACCTCACCACAACGCTTCCCGCGGCCAATCCACCGCCCAGGGATGTAAAAACCGCAAGAACGCCGTCTTTTATGCGACCATCCGACCAGGCATCCTGTAGGGCAAGAGGAATAGAAGCGGACCCGGTGTTACTGTAGCGGTCCATATTGCACACTATTTTTTCCATGGGAACTTTTAAATGTGAAGAAATCGCGGAAATGATCCTCATATTGGCCTGGTGAGGAATCAGCAGGTCCATGTGTTCCATCCCCAGCCCTGCTTTATCAAGACCGATTTTTACCGCTTCGCTCATCATACGTACCGCGTGCTTATACACTTCGTTGCCGTTCATTTTCATGAAACGGTTTTCACCCCACGCTGGCAGGTACAGTATATCTCCCAGTGAACCGTCACTCTTGAGGTAGGTGGAAAGAATGCCTTTGCCTTCGGTTTCATCGGCCTGAAGAACGACCGCTCCGGCTCCGTCTCCAAAAAGAATACTGGTTGAGCGGTCGGTCCAGTCGAGTGTTTTCGTGGCTATTTCGACCCCGACAACCAGGATCGTCGTGTAATTGCCGGAAACGATCATTGCGTTAGCGACGCTCAGAGCATAGATAAAACCTGAACATGCGGCGGAAACGTCAAAGGCAAAAGCATTGGCGCAGCCTAAAACAGCCTGTATTTTGCAGGCTGTCGACGGAAAAAAATAATCCGGGGTAAATGTCGCGCAAATGATGCCGTCAACATCTCTTTTCGTCAACCCTGCCTTGGCAAGAGCGGCCTGCCCGGCCGCGGCGCCGATTTCATAGGCAAACACGTTTTCGTTTTTGTCCACTATATGGCGCTGCCTGATCCCGGTGCGCTTAACGATCCATTCGTCGGTTGTGTCCAGGATTTTTTCAAGGTCTTTATTGGTAAGGATTTTTGGGGGAACTACGCAGCCCACGGATACTATACGGCCTCGTTTGCTTTGTGTCACCTTGGTGTAGTGCCTTTCAGAGGTATGATCGGTTTATGCTACGGAATTTTTTTTGACTGCAATCAGCGCAGTTGCTATTGCGTTAGCTATGGCATAGGATGATGACCAGCCATGCGCTTTAAGAACCACTCCATTGATCCCCACAAGAGGGACCGCGCCATAGTTTTCCGGATTAAGGATTGCCATATTATCGAAGATCTGCTCCATAAGCTTTTTATTTTGCCCTAAAACGGTTTGGGCAAGTAAATGAAAACTTTCGCAGGTCTTGAGCAGAATATTGCCCACAAAACCATCACAGACTATCACGTCCGCCTCGCCTAAAAGGATACCCGAGCCCTCGACAAATCCCATATAACCCTTGCAGGAAATTCTGAGTTTCTTATCGGCCTCAATGACGGCGTTAGTTCCTTTTGAGGGTTCCTTTCCGATATTCAATAAAGCGACCTTAGGTGTTTTAATTCCAAAAAAATTTTTAAAATACTTAAACCCCATAAGGCCGAATGTCACGAGGTGATTCACGCGGCAGTTGAGGTTCGCGCCAACATCCAAAAGCAGAGTCGGACGAGGACGCGTCGTTGGCAAGAATACCGCCAATGCCGGACGGACAACACCCTCAAGACGTCCCAATATAAAAATAGCGGCGCCCATGAGAATGCCCGTGTCGCCCGCGCTGATTGAAGCGTTAACGGATCCTTGCTTTTGCAAAGATATGCAACGAATAATCGAAGAATTGACTTTGTTCTTCCAAACGCGTGAAGGACTGTCCTGCGGGGTAATATTTTCCCAGCAATGTTCGATAACAAGTTCGCTGCCAAATTCTTTTCTGGAAATGCCAAGGTTGTTCAAGCTCTCATGGATTTTTTTTGCATCTCCGCACACATGGACAATAAACGGCTCCTTGCACAAACGTTTGGCCTCGATAATTCCTTTTATAATTACCGCAGAGCCATAATCGCCGCTCATCACATCAATTGCCAGACGAGATGGAAACATTATCACTATATATTGGTGATTATTTTATTCTTCGGGTTGTACGACTTCCACCCCTGCATAATAACCGCAATTTTTGCATACACGGTGGGGTGATTTGGGTTGCTTGCAATGCGAACATAACGTGGGTATTGAAGGCTTGATCTTAAAGTGTGTCCTGCGTTTATCGCGCCGGGTACTGGATATTCGCCTTTTGGGTACTGCCATGTGTTCCTCCTAAAAAATTCCGGTTTTGACCTTTGACTTTTTAATTTTTCTTTTTCAGCTTTTTTAGAACGTCCCATCGAGGATCGCCGCGTTTTTCCTCGCTCTGTTCCTGTCCGGTATCTTTTAGTACTTCAAACGGCATAAGTATTCCGGGACACTCTTCGGAACAGATCGGCTTTAAGGGAAGAGTAGTTATTATATCATCAAAAATAGCCGACCGTATATCGATTTCTTCCGTGCCATCGTCAAAATAAAAATCAATATTATCCTCAAAAGAGACCTTACGTTTTTTGTCCACGGATCTGTTCATTAAAAGAACATGGAAATCACCATTTACCGGATGATTGAAGCGTAAAAGACACCTCGAGCACTCCAGCAGCGCCGCTCCCTGATAAAAGACATGGACCGTGATTTGTGATTGAATACGATCAATTTCAGCACGGCAACTCAAATCCTCTTTGCAGGTCAGCCACGTCCCCTGTTCACCTTCAATTTTAACGAGCTGCGAAAGATCGCTTCTGCCTTCAGGAATCCTTTTTATATTTATCACCATAATCAAAAGTTCTTAAAAATACATGTTACTATTAAAATTAGTCAAGGCTGTAATTGTTTTATCACAAATATAAAAGGCGCTGAACTGGCTTTTTTAAAGGAACATGTTCCTGTGCCGGAAGCCTATCGGGCGTGGTCGGTCTCGGACTATTGATTATTTGGAGACGCGATGAGAGTGCTTGCTTTCTGCAGAATATCATGAGCGCCGGAGGCCTTTTGCCGCATTATTCGTTCTCGAAGTTCTTCCTGAGCGCCGTCCTCGGCACGGTAATACAGCACAAAATACTGGGCGGCTTCCGCCAGTTGTTTAAAGGCCTCTTTGATAAGGGAAGTACTTTCCGTAAAGAGACTATCGGTCATTTTCATTTTTTCAAATTCCGACGACAACTCTTCCGATTTACGTTTTACGTCGTTGGCGCGGCCAATCAGCACATCAAGCTCCAGGTTTGGATCGCGCAAGTTGGCGTTCATCATGGTGGAAGAAAGGCCCGTGGCCTGTGTGACAATGCCGTTGATCCGTGTGGCCATGATCAGCCGCTCTTTATTTTGGCGCAAAGCGGTTTGCATGGCCGCTTCCTGCACGTGCACCTGGTCTTCGGCTTTTTGTTTTTCTAATTCCAGCCGCCTGAACTCTTCCATTTTTCTTCGATTATCGCCGGTATTGACGTATTGAACAGTTGCCCAAACGCCGCCCACTAAAATAGCGGTGGCCATAAGATAGGATATGGCCAACTTGGTGGGACCGTGTGAATTTAATGCAACCATATAGGCGAGAAGAGTCAGCCCGGCTAATATCATCAGAAGCAATAATTCTATGCTCATACCTTAAAATCCTTTTTCTACCCCTTAATATATATCTTTTTTCTTAGTTTGAGTCTTAGAATCAAAAGGGAAGATCATCATTTGCCGCGGTATTTTGCGCCGAGGTATTTTGTGTCGAGGCATTTTGCTCCGGCGCTGGGCTTTGATCAAACTGCGGATCGGAGACCTGGGCCGGCTCAGATGTTGCCGAGCCGTCGCTGCCACCCTGATTACCGCCTAAAAACTGAATCTGGTTTGCGACGATCTCGGTTCGGTATTTTTTGTTTCCATCCCGATCATCCCATGAACGGGTCGTGATTCGTCCCTCGATGTAGGCGGAACGTCCTTTTTTAAGGTACTGGTTCGCAAGCTCCCCAAGTTTTCCCCACACAACAATATTATGCCATTCCGTTTTTTCCTGTTTCTGATTATTTTTATCATTCCAACGCTCCGTCGTTGCAAGGGAAAACGAAGCAACCGGCTGCCCGTTTGGAGTGTAACGCAGTTCCGGGTCTTTTCCAAGGTTTCCGATTAAAATTACTTTATTAACGCCTGCCATAGTATAGCCTCCTGCATGTATATGATTCTGAAAAAGATGCTTGTTTTATAAAAATGAACTTGTTTTTGAATAAATGCAAGGTATTTCGACGAATCGCTAATTTTAAAAGAGTCAAATGTCGCAAAAAGAAATCGCATTTCAGGCCCATCGGTTCAATCAATATTTTTAATTTTCTGCTTGCTTTTATTTTTTTTGCCTTTCATCGCATTCATTTTTTTCCAGAGGCTCACGGTTATTACATTATTTTCCCCCAAATCAGTACCGCAGGAGTATTCGGGATCAATAGATATGACAATTGTCGACATTAGCCCGGAAAGGGCCATTTTTGTTTTATGGTTCTTAACACGCACACCTTGAAAAGGGCTGTTGTCGGGCAGGCGTATCGGAGATGATTCAACATCGACACCGTAAATTTCTATGATGTGCGCATGGTGTATGCTATCGGTATATGACCAGAAATTTTGAGGGCATTCTTTGAATTCAATATCCATTTTATAAATAATACTGTCGTTTCTGACCAATGGAATTTCATAGAGTTTGACATGTTTTATAGTATCTACAAAATTCTCCGAACCGGCTGAGGAAACGACCGTTCCCGAAATACAAATGCTTAGACCAAGCATTAAAAATATTCTGTCTGAAACGTTTTTAAATATCATCTTTTTATAAATCAATTAATAAACAGAAAAAAGTATATTTATACAATACTATAAAGTCCTGTGAATAAGCAAGATTCGCGCTATTTTGATTAATAAAATTCAATTGCCTGAAAATGGCCTTTTCAGATATCTTATAATTTTTCAATATTAAAATAGTTTATTATGAAAATCACAAAAAGAGATTTAGGGAATTATAAATTATCGTCACGTAAAATTACCATGGTAACAAGCTACGACTTCCCCTGCGCAAGCATTGCAGACGAGTGCGGAATTGACGTGGTGCTTGTCGGCGACAGTGTGGGGACCAATGTCCTTGGTTACACTGAAGCCTCACAGGTCACGATGGAAGACATGCTCCATCATGTCCGTGCAGTGGCTCGTGGCGTCATGCGCGCATTTATCCTGGCGGACCTGCCCGCCGAAGCCATTGCTTCACCCGATGAAGCCTTGCATAATGCACAACGGCTTCTGGAGAACGGCGCGGACGGCGTAAAAATTGAAGGAGGGGTTGAAGTGGCCGACCGAATAAGCCGTATGGCGCAACAGGGCGTGGCTGTATGCGCACATATCGGGTATACCCCTCAAAAAATGGGCCGCAAAGCAATCGTTCAGGGTAAAGATTTGAAACAGGCGCAGGAGCTTATTGGCAGCGCTCTCGCGCTCGAAAAAGCAGACTCGTTCATGATTGTTTTGGAACTTATCACCGAAGAGCTTTCTGGAGAAATTTCGCGCCTTTTGAAAATTCCCACCATCGGCATCGGGGCAGGGCCTTTATGCGACGGCCAGGTCCAGGTAATTCACGATATTTCCGGCTTAAGCCCCCGGGTTTTTAAACACGCAAAAGCTTACGGGAACGTGAGGCAAGAATTTGCAAGAGCGATTTCCCACTACGCGCAGGAAGTGCGCGAAGGCGTCTTTCCAACCGACAAAAACGCCTTCTCCTTGGGGCCTGAGGTGTTGAAGGAAATAAAGGACTGGATCGAAAAGAACCCGAAGAAATCAAAACCCTCTTTGCTTTAGATGATATTAGGTTCTGTAGGCGAATTATATACGCGTTTAGCGTAGATAATTACCCGTACAGAACCTTATCCGCCTTTAGGCGGGTTAGCCGGGTGGTCAAGTGTTTCCTCAAGCGCCATAGGGATTGCTTTGAGGGATCCCAGGACTGCGGCGCCCTTTTGGAAGTCCCCTTGGGGGAAGGAAATACCTGACCGCCCATTTTTATTCCTGGTTTTTACTTCCCGAAATATTTCTGAAGAAGCGCCAGGTCGAGCTGCGGATACACGGGATACCTGTCAAGCAGGGTTTTGATCCGCGCGCGCGCCTCGGCTTTTATCTTATTGTCAATAGAGTATTTCGCCTTGCTCGGTTTTCCCGTGTTTTCACCTGTTTTGCCTATTTCCGCTTTGGTATTGGCCAGGACCGCTTTAATGATCGAGGCGATTTCACGCATTTCCGGCGCCGCCATTCCAAGCGTGGTCACCGCCGGGGTACCGATGCGAAGTCCGCTGGTGTACCACGGACCGTTGGGATCATAAGGCAGGGAGTTCCGGTTGAGCGTGACGGCGCATTCGCGAAGCGCGCTTTCCGCCTGGCGGCCGGTCAATAAAAAGGACCGTACGTCAATGAGCATCAGGTGATTGTCCGTGCCGCCGGTGGCGACCTTCATCCCCTCGTCGATGCATGCCTGGGCAAGCGCGCGGGAATTTTCCACTATCTTTTGCGCGTATAGCTTGAATTCCGGGGCGTTCGCCTCGGTCAGGGCGATGGCCTTGGCCGCAATGATGTGCTCAAGCGGGCCGCCGATCACCAGCGGGCACCCCTTGTCAACCGACTCGGCGAATTCTTTGCTGCACAGTATTAATCCCCCGCGCGGGCCGCGAAGGGTTTTGTGCGTAGTGGTGGTCACGACCTGCGCGTGGGGCATGGGATTAAAGTCACCCGTAAAAATGCCCCCCGCGACCAAACCCGCGAAATGCGCCATGTCAACCATGAGCACCGCGCCCGCTTTGTCCGCAATGTTTCGGAGGCGTTTGAAATTAATAGATCGCGGATAGGCGCTGTATCCGGCGAGCAGAATAAGCGGCTTGATGTCAAGGGCCATTTTTTCAATGGCGTCGTAGTCGATCAAGCCCGTTTCCTTATTGACGCCATAGGTATATGCGTCGAACATCTGGGCCGAAACATTGTGGCGGTAGCCGTGTGTCAAGTGACCGCCCGAATAATAATCCATTCCCAGGAGGCGCTGGTTGCCTAATTTCCGGCGAAGCACGTCCCAGTCGTTTTGCGACAAATGCGAAGGATTGGATTCCTGCAACTTTTCAAGTTCGGGAATTTCGATCCTGGTATTAAGAATTGCCCAATACGCGATCAGGTTCGCGTCCGCGCCGCTATGGGGCTGCATGTATGCATGTTCACACCCGAACAGTTTGCACGCCTGCTCGCATGCGTATGCTTCTACGGCGTCCACGTTGTCACAGCCCGCGTAAAAACGGTGGCCGGGAAATCCTTCGGCGTATTTGTCGGTCAGCAGGTTTCCCATGGCAAGCTGCGTGGACAACGAGCAGTAATTTTCACTCGCGATGAGCTTTAAATTGCTTCGCTGATCGCCGAGTTCCCGCACAATTGATTGCGCGATGTTCGGGGCGACTTTGGACACCTCGGTAAGGTTCGCGAGATAGGCGAGAAATCCGGCGTCGATGTTTTCGGGTTTCGTTCGCGAAAGATACTCGGTGAGGGCGGAATGGGACATGGATCATCTCCTTGGGAACGTATGGACCTTTTCTGCCCAGGCGCGCGACAGTTAAGGAATTCACTTCTTGATGGTCAGTTCCATCCGATACGCCAGTCGTGAGAATTTAAGTCCGTTATAAAATAAATTAGGGCCGAGCAAAAAAAAATTGAGGTGCGATAATTGCTGGAGGCAATTCACCTTCCAAGATTTCCGAGGATAAGCGAAAGTCAGAAATGTCCGTCATCAGAATCGATTCTAATTTTATCATTAAAAATGGGGCGCATATTTATAGCAATCATTTGAACCAGCGTGCATCTGCGGTCCAGACGCTTTTTAAACGCAAAAGCATAAAGTATGTTATTTAAATGTTTCATACTTTTATGCAAAAAGCCCTTCTCCCGCTGCTCTGCGCCCTGCTTTTCATTTTTGCAAACTGCCTCCATAAAACCACACTCGTTGAAAAGGGCAATGCCGAGCAAACCCTGCATATCGGCAACCAGGTCGAGCCGCAAGACCTCGATCCGCAGATCATTACCGGCGTTCAGGAGTTTCGCATTGTTTCCGCTTTGTTCGAAGGCCTAACCATTTTAGATCCCAAGGATTTGCACCCGCTTCCCGGCGCAGCCGAGCGCTGGAGCGTTTCGGATGACGGTCGGACATTTACTTTTTTCCTCCGGAAAAACGGAAAATGGTCGAATGGCGATCCGGTGGTGGCTTCGGATTTTGTTTTTTCTTTTGAGCGCATTCTTTCCCCGGGCCTGGCCAGTGAATATTCGTACATGCTTTATTGCATAAAAAACGCCGAAGCTTTTAATAAAGGCTTGGTAAAAGATTTCTTGCTGGTGGGCGCTCATGCCCCCAATGATACGACCCTTGTGATTTCCCTTTCAAAATCAACGCCGTATTTTCTGTCGCTCATTTCCCACAACTCGTGGTTCCCAGTCAACCCGAAAACCATCCTCAAATTCGGCAGCATGGACGAGCGCGGGACCCGCTGGACGCGCCAGGGAAACATCGTGGGCAACGGCCCTTTTATGCTTTTCAAATGGCATCTCATGACCGTCATCGAATTAAAAAAGAACCCTTTTTACTGGGACCGCGCGAACGTGAAACTCAATCGCATATGCTTTTACCCCATCGATAATGCCCAAACAGAAGAACGCTCGTTTCGCACGGGCCAGCTCCATATAACGACGTCCCTGCCGCTCAATAAAATCGAGTGGTATAAAGCGCACAATCCGGCCGTGCTCCGGCTCGACCCTTATCTGGCCACGTATTTTTATCTTGTCAATATCAACCGGCCGCCTTTAAATGATGTTCGCGTGCGGACCGCACTTTCCATGGCAATAGACCGGGAAAGCATCGTTAAAAACATATTAAAGGGTGGACAGATCCCGGCATGGTGCTTTACTCCGCCCAATACCGGCGGCTATACGTGCCCGCCGCAACTTCGTTTTGATACTGCCGGGGCGCGTCGGCTGCTCGCGGAAGCGGGCTTTTCCTCAACTAAACCGTTTCCGCCATTCAGCCTGCTGTATAATACCTTCGAAACACACCATACTATTGCCCAGGCGATACAGGAAATGTGGAAAAAATATCTGGGAATTTCGGTGACCCTCAAAAACCAGGAATGGAAAGTGTACCTTGCCGCGACCCATACGCAGGACTACGACATTGCCCGCATGGGTTGGTCGGGCGATTATAACGACCCCAACACATTTCTTGACATGTGGGTAACCGGCGGCGGCAACAACCGCACGGGCTGGTCGAATCCGGCTTACGACACCCTTATTTCAAAAGCCTCGGAATGCCTCGACCAGGAGAAACGCTTCGCCTTGTTTCAAAAAGCGGAGCGGATCCTGCTTGAGCAATTGCCGATCATCCCGCTATATTTCAATACCAACGATTTTCTGGTTGCCCCTTCGGTCAAGGGGTGGTATCCCAATATTCTAAACTATCATCCTTATTCGTTCGTGCATTTGGAAAAACAATTATAATGCTGAAATTTATTTTAAATCGGCTTTTTTTTGAAACGATCCCATCGCTTTTGGTCATCATCACGCTCACCTTTTTTCTCATACGGCTTGCCCCGGGCGGGCCTTTCAGCGGGGAAAAAAACATCGATCCGCAGGTGCTTGCGCAGCTCAACGCTCACTATGGGCTCGACAAACCCTTGCTTGTCCAATATGTCAATTACCTGGCGAACATCTGTCACGGTAATTTCGGCCCTTCGTTCAAATATCCCAACAGGAGCGTCACGGAGCTTATCGGCCAGTCGTTTCCAGTGTCCTTGGAGCTGGGGCTTTACGCGCTGGCCTTTGCCGTGTTTTTCGGCATCGGCGCGGGCATCGTGGCATCGCTTCGGCCCAACACGTTTTCAGACTACGCGCCGATGTCCCTGGCCATGATCGGGATTTGCGTTCCGACCTTTGTCCTGGGACCGATTTTAATTCTGGTCTTTGGACTGCACCTTGAGATATTTAATGTTTCGGGATGGGCGTTTCCGCGAGACCGCGTTCTGCCGGCATTGACGCTCGGCATGGCGTATGTAGCCTATATCGCGAGGCTTACCAGGGGCGGCATGCTTGAAATGCTTTTTCAGGATTTCATCCGAACCGCCCGGGCCAAAGGTTTAAGTGAATTTCAGGTAATTTTCAAACATGCGCTTAAAGGCGGACTGTTGCCTGTCGTTTCA
>Ga0182027_10003118_pt1 | contig 26504 bp, 22 predicted proteins | sample 712E1DmetaG_FD_121300 | JGI IMG/M metagenome (GOLD analysis project Ga0182027, IMG submission 121300) | Permafrost microbial communities from Stordalen Mire, Sweden - 712E1D metaG (Illumina Assembly) | ecosystem: Environmental > Terrestrial > Soil > Wetlands > Permafrost | place: Sweden...
CACTTCAACCACGGTTTTCACAAAGATTGAAAACCGTACAAATACTATCGCATGACTCCCGCCCGTGGGTGAAAAAAAGAAGATCTTGGGGAACGCATACCCCAAACCCCTATTTTGTGAAACCCCTGGAACGACTAGGGAGCCAACCCATTCGGGTTAAAGCAAGGCTTATAATCCGCCCCGATAATAAAAACGTAATTTGTGGTGGTCTTGTTAGGAGCAGTGACAAAAGCCGAGGATGGCAAGCCGAGGATGTTCAGGAGAGAGGTGGCACGCGTGAGGTCGGGAGTTGCTGAAAGGTCATATAAGAGCGAACTGGCATAGTTCTGCCGGTCTGATGGAGCGATGCTGGTATTGTAGCCGGCAAAGTTGAGCCGTTCGGCCGCCAACGCGTCCCAGGCCGGGTTGGTCGTCCCATTGCGTACCTCGACCGTCAGTGCAGTGGATTGGACAGCCCTTGGGGATGGCGAGAGAGCCTGCTGGAGCATGGACTGGATGACAGGTCCGTTGGGGAGCTGCACAGACGCACCACCGGGTGTCATCCAGGGGGTGGCATCATTTTTCCCAATGTAATAACTGCGAATATCGGCGTTATTCAAGTGCAGGGCCAGGGGAGCCAGTTTTAAAAGATCATTCAGGCCAAGGTCGGTTATGACCGAGGAACTGAAATCGTTGTAAAGCTGCGGAATTTTGCTGATGGCATCCGTTTTTAAAGCCTGCGCATAGAGGGCGCGCAAGACATCCTGCGAGCGGCGGCCGCGATCAAAATCACTGGACATCTCGCGCGAGCGAGCATACCACAGCGCCAGATCGCCATCCATATGAACGAGACCGGGACCAACGGTGAAGAGCGACCAGTTCTTCACAAGAGTGGGGTCATAGTTCGGATTAATCAAATGCCAGTCGGTGTAGGCGCAGTAGACCGGAACATCCACGCCACCCAGAGTGTTCACAATGCTGGTAAATACAGTGAAATTTACAATTGCCAGGTGGTCGATGCGGATGCCCAGGTTGTACAGAAAAGTGTATTTAAGCAGGGCCGCCCCGCCGCCGGGGTATTTGTTCATCTGACCATACTCATAGGCCGTATTGATACGGTCCATGCCGACCGTGGGGATATAGACATACAGGTCGCGCGGAACGGAAATGAGCGTTACCTGCCCGGTGGCCGGACGGACCGCCGCGATAATAATGGTATCCGTCCGGAAATAGGTTTGGCCGGGGCGCACGTCGGAGCCAAGCAGCGCAAATGTGACCGTCTGGTTATCTGTCAGATCGGGGAAGGGTTTGGGGGCATAAGGAGGCGCGTAGAATGACTGTTCGGTGGAGACTGCGGGCATGATCGCATTCAGATCCAAGGTGGCAGCCGGCCCATTGGGTGCAGGTGTGCCAGTGGGGGTACCGGCTTCCGAAAAAGGCTGGAAGGGCGTCAGGGTGGGCGTGGCGTTGGCGGGAGCGGCAACCAGAAACAGGTCAGTCGGCGTGGCAGCCGGAAGCAAGGCAGACGTGTTCCCGGTTGGAACCGTGCAGCCTGTTACAAATACGATGATCAGAACGGTCAGCAGTGTTCGTCTCATGCCAATCATGCTTTCAAGCCCGGATGGTTCATGGACCGACCGATGTAGCTATAGTGGGAAGTGGCGTGGCCGTAGCGACAGGAGCTGGCGTGGCAGTAGGAGCTGGCGTGGCCGTAGCGGTGGGCTGGATGAAAACCTGCGTATCGGTTGGTGTTAAGGTCGGAAACAGCAAAATAGGCTGGGTGGGTGTGGGGTAGATGGGGACGGTAGGAGGCACATAGAGCAACTGCCCGGTGTGCAGGGCGGAGGAGCTGCCCAGACAGTTGGCACGCTGGAGTTCGGCAACCGTAACACGGTAACGCAGGCTGAGGCCGGAGAGCGTATCCCCGGGCCGGACGATGTAGACGACCCAGGTATTCGGGGAGCCACATTGCGCCAGTGTATGGATGGGAAGCGGGGTAATGCCAATGCCAGCCAGAGATGGAGTCAGCAACGCCTGGGCTGTTCCGGTGGCATTGACAGGGTTGATAGGCGTACCCGTAAACGGAGTCGCAGTGAGACCAATATTCGGAGTGATCGGGATAACCGTAACCGAAAACGGTTCCGTTGCCAGCGGGATTGCGCTTGCGGTTGGGGTAGGGCTGGCGGCGATCCCTGGCGGAACAAGATTGCGACTGGCATGGTTGTTTAAGAACCACCATAATCCGATACCAGCCAAAATAAGGACAACGATACCAATCAATATCGGCAAGAGCAGGCGTTTTCTGACCGGCTTTCCCAGAAACATGATGTTTGCGGAGCTACCAATTACTTCCGGAGGTAATGGAGCAAGTTCGCTGCGGGTGAAAACCGGACAAAGCGTATGTCGCCGCCCATTAAGACAGACCAAGCGTTGATATTCCATGCTTGGGGAAGCCATCGGCTTGGCGTGATAGCAGAGATTGGAACCGGATGGGAAAGATAAAGCTGTCTGCGAATCCTGTAGCAACCCCAGATAAGGGCAAACCTTGGTCAGCTTTTCTTTAGGCTGTTCTGGAGAGGCTTTATTACTGGTCATTAATAAAACTCATCAGGTTGTTGGAATTGGTGTTGCCGTGGGTAGCTCAACCGGAGTGTCAGAAGGGACTGGAATGGAGGTATCCGTTGGTAGACTGGTAGGAGGGGCCGTGGTTAATGTCGCCGCAGGAGTATTGGATGGCTGCCCAGGAAACGGCGTGCTGGTTGGGAAGATCAGGACTGGAAGGGTGGGGGTGGCAGGGTGCGGGAGCCAGGGCGGCACAAAGATCAACTGCCCGGTATGCAGGAGGGTGGAGGCGCCCTGGCAATTGGCACGTTGGAGATCGGCAACGCTGATCCCGTAAGCCAGGCTCAGGCGGTAGAGTGTATCACCGGGTTGAACGTAATAGGCGATCCAACCATACGGTGCACCGCAGGGCAGAGGAGTCTGGGTGCGCATGGGAGGGACATAAAGGACCACGCCGGGAATCAACGCGGGCGTCAACAAACAATTGGCGCCTTGCAATTCGGCGCTGCTAATCCGATAGCGTGCAGCAATAGCATCCAACGTTTCGCCGGGTTGGACAAAATAGACCAGCCAACCCACCGGCGGCGGACAATTTGCAGGCGACGGAGGCGGCGTGATGGTCACGGTGGGAGTCCAGGTTGAAGATGGCGTGGCTGAATCCAACACGGGGGTGATGGAGACCGAAAGAGAGGTTGGCTGCCAGGTGGGGGAAGAAGTTGGCATCAGTGTCAGAGTAGCTGTGGGAGTAGCAGTAGAAGTGGCTTTGATAGTATTTCCCTCAGCCAGCGAGAGCGAAAAGCCTCCGAGCAGCAAGCCAATCGAGGCCAAGGCGATGATAATCCCCAAAAATACCTGCCGTAAATTCTTCATTGCTAGTTCTCTTGAGGCGATTCTTGCAAGACCGGCATCAGGACGCTAAACGTGGCGCCGACGCCTGTTTCCGTTTCGACCCAGATGCGACCATTCTGGGCCTCAACCAGCGCCTTGGCAATGGAAAGCCCGACCCCGGTATCCCCCAGGCCCTGGATAAGCGAGTGTTCGGCCCGGTATCGGCGTGCAAAGACGCGCGGAATATCCTCCGAGGCAATGCCACCCCCGTTATCAGAAACCTGGATGGAGATGAAATGGCTGCCGTCCTCACTCTGCATCTGGACGCGCAGGGTGATGTTGCCCTCTGCGTGCGTGGCGGCGGTGGCATTCTGGAGCAGGTGGATCAGAATTTGCTGAAGCGCATCACGATCGGTCTGGATGTGTGGTGGGGTGCCGGAGAGATCCAGCCGCAGGGTGATATTTTTCTCGCGAATCTGCGTGCTGGTATAGGCCATGGCGTTATCGATGATGAGATTCAGGTCAATATCTTCCGGGTTGAATTCCATCTTCCCGGTCTCCAGGTTGGTAATCTGGATGAGATCATCCACCAGACCGCCGATGCGTTCGGTGGAGGCTTTGATCCTCTCCACAAACGTGCGCTGGAGGGCGCCCAGGATGCCAACCGACTCACCCATCAACAGGTCCGTATACCCGACGATGGATGACATGGGCTGGCGTAGTTCCTGGGAAATGGAAGCGATCACTTCGACCTGTTCGGTGGTAATGGGGGCAGCCGGGCGCTTTTCCAGCTCGAGGATCTTGATATTGGCGTCGGCCAGGGAGTTTTGCATGTGCGCCATCTCTTCGAGAGTCTGGCGCAGTTCGCGCTCCATCTGGTCGAAGTCAGCGCTGGCCGCACCGCCGGGTTTGCGCAATTGCTCATTCTCGGCTTTCAACTGCTCAATGTTCTTTTGGGCCTCTTCCTGCATAATCAGCAGGGCGGCCATATTTTCAGCTTGTAATTGCGATTGGGCTATCTTTTCGTGCTGGCTTTCCAGCTCCGCTGCCATTTGTTCATACTTTTTCTTGGCTTCGGTAGCCTGGTCCATTACGGAGTGGGCTTCCTCAACAGTTTGGTCACGTTGTATTTCCAGGGCGGAAATGCGCTGGCCGCGCTCGAGGATGGGGATGAAAAGGGTGGTGACGTTGGAAAGGAACGTCTGGTCCTCGGCACTCCACAGGCGGTTGGAATATGGTGAAAGGATCAGGATGCTGCCGAGCGGGCCGCGTTCGGGCGTGGAAACCGGAACGCTGAGCAGGTTGCCAGGGTTGCTCAAGCTGAGGATTTGTCCGAGACCCTTGAGGTCAGAGGAGGTGCTGCTGGCGGGCAGGCGCAAGGGACGCCCGCGCAGGATGGCGTTGGCAAGCAGAGGGATGCTCTCCTTATCTATAGTGGTGCCACCCAGGTTTTCTTCTCGGATGAGATCATAGCCACAGCTAATGGCAAGGCTCTTTTCTTCGCCAATGGTGATCAGGAAGCATAGATCTGCCAACATGGCCTGGGCAATGCCGCGTGCCATGGCCTGGCCAATTTTGCCGGGGTCTGTTTCGGCCGCCAGGGTCATCAGTGCATGAAATGTTTTGGGATCGGTGCTGTAGCGCCGGCGCTCCTGGATGGGCTCATCGGGGTTTTTCGATTTGGCGACCGGTGGGCGCACCTGCACCGGAACCGGGAAGCGTTGTGAAAGAGTCAGCAGAATGGGGAACATGGCGAGTTGCGCCAGGCGAACGAAACCCGGGAAGTTACCATCCATGGGGAAGACCAGGCTGGCAAGGTGGCCAAAAAAGCCCAGGATAAGCATGGCCAGGCCGTAGCTCCAGCCATTCGGTTTGCGCAAAACAAGTCCCAGGGTGCCGAGCAGGATGACCGCAATACTAAATAGCTGCCAGATGATTTCATATGGAGACCGGTCAAAGGAACCGGAGGGTTTCTGGATCCAAAAGGCCAGGGTGAGGCCAAGCACGGTAATTCCCAGCAAGTTAAGTAGGAGCGTGGCGGCATCTGCCAGGCGCAGCGGTTCGGGAAAAGCCCACAGCCAGGCGATCCAGACCAGGGTGAGCAAGGTCACGGCCCGGTCGAGAGGCGGAAAAACCATCTGGGAATTTATCAGCCCCTGCCAGGTGAGGGCACTGATGGCAAACAGAAACAGTTGCAGGCCCAACATGATACTGAGACCGATGACCGTCCGGCGGGCCTGGGGAAAATTACTGGAGCGAAGAGATTGGATAGACCCCTGCAGCGCACCGGCAATGGAAAATACCAATACAATATGATAGACGAGATTACCCGGGGGGGTGGTGAGGAGGGTGAAGATTTGTCCCAGAAACTGACTCATAAGTGGACCGCCTGCGCTATTATAGTACTTCTTGTACCAGCTTAATAAACCCTGGGGTCGGGAATGCGCAGACGCGATGCAGCCCGCACAGGTCCCCATGGTCATTAATTTATTGAGGCTTTAGTACTTCTTATAAGTTTAACCGATTTTGCGGGAAGGGCATATAGCATTTTCACAATAAAGAGAAGCCTCATTTTTGACCAGCGTCTGATTTATAATCCAGTCAGTGACGAAATCAACTGGTATGCAGGCTACTGTTCGGAATGCCCTGATTGGTATCATCCTGCTGGCGCTGATCCTGGCTCCGCGACCTGCTGCGGGTTCCCTGGATCTCCAGCAAGCGCGCTATCTGGATGGCGTGGGAAAGCATGCCGCAGCTGCAGTTGCCTACACAAGCGCAGCGGAACGCCTGCCCTGGGAGCCATCGTTGTGGGAAAAAGCCGGCCAGGCGTATTTGAACGCGAAGGATTATGCGCATGCTGCAAACGCTTATGAAATTGCGCTCAACCGACAGGCACTTTCCCCAACCGGCTACATGGGCTGGGGCGACAGTGTCTTCGCGCTCGGAAATGCGGGAGTGGCCCTGGACCTTTGGAATGAACAGATCAAGGGAGTGAACCCGGCGTTGCTCTGGCCACGCATCGCACGCGCCGACCAGGTTCTGGGGCTTTATTTCAATGAGATTCAAGCATGGCAAAAATACCTGAGCTACCAGCCAAACGATGCGGCCGCTCATTTCCGGTTGGGCCTTTTGCTGGCAACCATCGCACCTGGGGAGGCTTTGCCTGAACTGATGCAGGCCAAGCGCCTCGATCCGACGTTGGATCCATCCGTCGAAAGCCTGCGGAGCGCCTTGAATACCGCGTTGATCTCAGATGACAACGCCTACCAGCTGTTGGTCTCAGGGCGGGCTCTGGGGGCATTGGGGAACTGGGACTTGGCGGTCGAAGCCTTCCGCAAAGCCATCGCGGTGCGGGCGGATTACGCCGAAGCGTGGGCCTGGCTGGGTGAAGCAAAACAGCAACAAGGCCAAGATGGTTCCGTCGAGATTGCACGGGCAATTGCATTGAATCCAGATTCCGCCTTGGTAGAAAGTCTTTATGGCCTGTACCTCCAGCGCCAAAAACAACCCAAGCAAGCCCTGGCGGCCATACAGAAAGCCGCGGCGCTGGAGCCAGATAATCCTGGCTGGCAAATGGCCCTGGGCGAAGCTTACGAAGAGACCGGCGACCTGATATCTGCACTGAAATACTATCAAAATGCAACTGAGCTTTCCCCGGACGATGCAACCTTCTGGCGGGCGCTGGCAGAATTCAGCCTGCGCAACAACCTGGACCTGGCGGGTACCGGCTTGCCGGCTGCCAGCAGGCTGGTCGAACTGGCGGGCAACGATTGGCAGTCTGACGATATCGCCGGGCAAATCCTGCTGGAAACAGACGATCTGGTGGGGGCAGAGGCCCTCTTGAAGAAAGCCATCGAATTAGACTCCAGCCAGGCCGCGCCCTTCCTGCACCTGGGCCTTCTTTATATGCAGACGGGCGACCGGGCGGCAGCGCTGGCATCCCTAAATCAGGCGAAAGCCTCTGACCCGAATGGCTCGATCGGATGGCAGGCCAACCGCCTGCTGGAGCAATATTTTCCATGAGAACCCTGCCTGTCTATCTGATGGCCTTTTTGGCCGTTTTGTTATCCGGCTGCCGATCCACCCTGATCACCAATCTGGTGGCGCGGCCAGGCGAAAAACTTTTCTGGGATGATTTCTCCGATCCTTCCGGAAACTGGCCGCAGGTCGCCGGCCCGAACGGCAACGCGGGCGTGGCGCAGGGGGGCTACCAGATACAGGTCCTTTCGGCGCAAAAGGAGATATTGGCCACCAGCGGGCATATCTTCCGGGATGTGCAGGTGGAGGCGGATGCCACGCGCCTGGCCGGCCCGTTGCAAAACCTGTTCGGGCTGGTCTGCCGATCCAGCGATGCGAGTGACTTTTATTTCTTTGCCATTTCGAGCGATGGCTATTATGGGATGGGAAAAGTTAAAAACGCCCGGGTGGCTTTGCTGGGGCAGGAAATGATGGTGTATAGTCCGGCCATCCTGGAGGGGAATCCAAACCATCTACGCTTCGATTGCACCGGAGAAACGCTAAAAGGGTACGTGAATGGCCAGTTGATCGCCAGCGGGACGGATGCCGATTTCTCCTCTGGCGAGGCAGGCCTGGTGGCCGGGGCGCTTGATAAGCCGGGCGTAAATGTGGCCTTTGATAATTTTGTGGTTTATAAACCATGAAGATATTCCTGGATACCATCGGCTGCCGCCTGAACCAGGCAGAGATCGAAAGCATGGCCCGCCACTTCAGGGCGGCCGGGCACGAAATTGTAGCCACTGCAAAGGAGGCGGACCTGGCAGTGATCAATACCTGTTCCGTCACGTCGGCGGCGGCCTCGGATTCGCGCGCCGCCATCCGCCGGGCCAGGCGGCAAGGGGCAGGCGAGGTGGTGGCAACCGGCTGCTGGGCCACCCTGGAGCCGGTGAAAGCGGCCGAACTCCCGGGCGTGCACAGGGTGGTTTCCAACCTGCAAAAGGACAGCCTGGCGGCCGACCTGCTCGAGCTGCCGCAGGAGTTTCTCGAGCTCGAACCACTGGCCCGCAGCCCCCTGCCTGGCCTGCATGCCCGAACGCGCGCCTTCATTAAAGTTCAGGATGGCTGCGAAAACGCCTGCACATTCTGCATTACCAGTGTTGCACGCGGCGCCAGCCGCTCGCGTCCGGTGGAGCATGTCCTGGCAGACGTTCGGGCGGCACTGGAAGGCGGGGCCAAGGAGATCGTTTTAACCGGTGTCCAGCTCGGCTCCTGGGGGTGCGACCAGGCCAGGCCGCAAGGTCTGGCGGAATTACTTTCCAGCCTGCTCGAGCGAACTTCCATGGCACGCCTGCGCCTGTCCTCGCTGGAACCCTGGGATGTGGAGGCGGGATTCTTTTCGCTCTGGCGCGATAAACGCCTGTGCCGGCACCTGCACCTGCCCTTGCAATCGGGCAGCGAAGCCGTGCTGAGACGCATGCGGCGCAAGATTACGCCCGATTCGTTTTCCACGCTGGTACGGTCGGCGCGGGAGGCCATTCCGGGTGTAGCCATAACCACAGACATCATCGTGGGATTCCCCAGCGAGACCGAGGCAGAGTTCTCCGAGACGGTGGCGTTCGTCAAGAGAATGAAATTTGCCGGAGGGCATGTATTCACCTATTCGGCACGCCCGGGCACGCCGGCCGCGCGCATGAAAACGCAGGTCCGGCACGAAATCCGCAAAGAACGCAACGCGGTGCTGCGAGCCGTATTGGAAGAATCGGCCCGTGCGTATCAAGCGAGCTTCATCGGCCAGACACTGCCCGTACTGTGGGAGGGATCCAGCCGGCTGACCGAGGCGGGCTGGACTCTGGAAGGGTTAACCGACAACTACCTGCGGGTTAAGTCCCTGGCAGCGGAGGCAAGGTGGAATCGGATCGATGATGTAGAACTGATTATGATGGATGGTGACGGAATAAAAGGGATAATAAAGCTCCAAAGCGGATCATCGTGAATCCCATACCATTAAGAGACAGATAGGATACAATCCAGTTATGAGCAAAGCGAGACCAGCCAAGTCCCCCTCCCGCCGCCTGACGATCGGCCTGCTCATAGGCCGACTCGGAGATATAGGATATGCGGCGCAGGTTTGGCCGGGGGTAGCAGACGTGGCCGAGGAACGGGATGTCAACCTGGTCTGTTTCGTGGGCGGAACCCTGTGCGCCCCGCATGAGTTCGACTCCCAGCGGAACGTGGCTTACGACCTGGCGAGCCCGAAGAGGCTGGATGGCTTACTGGCCATGTCGGGGTCGATCGGCCAGTTTGTTGGACCGGAGCAACTCAAAGAATTTTATGCGCACTTTCAGCCCCTGCCAATGGTCAGCATTGCCATGGCGGTGGATGGTATTCCGAATGTTTTGACTGACAGCTTAATCGGGGTAAAAGATTCAATAAACCACCTCATCGAGGTACATCATTTCCGCCAGATTGCCTTCCTGCGCGGACCGGAGACCAATCCGGAAGCAGAACAGCGGTATGAAACGTACGTTAAAACCCTGGCCGAACATGCCATCCCCTTTAAGCCCGAGTTGGTAGTTTCTGGCGATTATCTTGGCCCGGCAGGCGCGGAAGCGGTCCGCCTGCTGCTGGATGAACGGAAAGTCAAATTCGAGGCAATCGCATCTGCCAATGATGAGATGGCGATAGGTGCGATGAATGCTCTCCGGGAACGCGGCCTGAACGTGCCGGAGGATGTAAGCGTGGTGGGATTTGACGACCTGGAGGAAGCCAAATTCGCTTCCCCCCCGCTCACAACGATCCGACAGCCAATGTACGAACAGGGCAGGCGGGCGACCGAAATGCTGCTGGCACTGATGGCAGGCGAGGATGTGCCCAAGTCTGTGACACTGCCGACCGAATTAGTGATCCGCCAGTCGTGCGGATGCCAACCCAGGGAAGAATCCCGGGCGATCGATCCATCCACAATACAAACAGGCGAGACCTTCGAAGCTGTTATCGCCGCAAACCGGGCGCTTATACTATCGGATATGGCAAAGACAGCCGGCGTTTCGGCTGCCAGCCTGGGACCCGGCTGGGCCGAACGGCTGCTCGAGGCTTTCTCCATTACATTGAATGACCCGTCCCGCAATGATTTTATCCATACACTGGATGAGATGCTCCACAAGGTTGGAACGAATAACGGCGCCGTGATGGAATGGCGCCAGGTGCTTTTCAGCATGCAGAATTATATGTCCGCCGCCCTGGCCAATCAGGCGGACCGGTCCAGGGTTGAGAAACTTCTGCAACAGGGCCAGGCTTTGGTGGGGGAAATTGCCCAATGGGCCCAGGCGCACCTCAGGCTGCTGGCTGAACGACGAGCCTTCGACTTCACCATCGGCATCAGCGAACCATTGATGACCGCATTCGATGTGGAGGGGCTGACAGAGGTGGTGGCACGCCAATTACCCCAGCTGGGTATCGAAAGCTGCTACATCTCGTTATATGAGCAATCCCTGGACGAGCAAAAGGATGTCCCAACCGAGTGGTCGCGCTTGATCCTGGCGTTTAATGAGAACGGGCGAATGGAACTGGAACCAGGCGGCCGGCGCTTCCAGTCACGCCAGTTGATACCAGAGGGCATCCTGCCCAAAAAGAAACGTTATGCCATCCTGCTTGAACCGCTTCACTCCAGGGATGAGACCCAACTCGGGTTCATCATCCTCGGACCACTCAAAATGAGACCCGGGGCAGCACTGCGGGAAGCATTAAGCCGGCAAATTAGCACCGCCCTGAAAGGCGCGCTACTTTTGCAAGAGCGCAGCCAAACGCAGGAAGCATTGCAAAGATCGGAAGAAAAGTACCGGTCCCTGCTGGAGTTCAACGGCGAAATACTGGGAAACGCCCCCATCGGGATTATCCGAATGGACAAAGAAATGAGGATCCAGTATGAGAATCCTCAATTGGAAAAGATCATCGGACTACCGGCAGAGGCGCCCAGGTCACGCGCAATAGGGACGGATATACGGCAGATCCCGGGGATACAACTAGCCGGGTTGTTGCCATACCTGGATGACCTTCAAAAAGGAAAGGACATCCTGCTTGAAACTCCTTTCAACTCAATCTATGGAAGGACTACCTTCATCAGAATCAATGGACGCCCCATTTGCGATCAGGACCAGCAGGTAGGGAGCATTCTGCTGGTCGAAGATATCTCAGAACGCCAACTGGCAGAAGAAGCATTTCGCGAAAGCGAGGAAAGATACCGGGCAGTCATCGAAGCCACCGATACCGGATATGTGGTAATTGATGAAAGCGGCCGGGTAATCAATGCAAATATGAATTACGCCCACCTCAGCGGGCATGCTTCCGTGGACGAAATCCTTGGCAGGGAGGTAATAGATTGGACGGCTCCTTACGACCTGGAACGAAACCGGAACGAAGTGATTAACTGTTTCAAGAACGGTTCCATAAAGAATCTTGAAATCGATTACCAGCACGCGGATGGAAAGATCACCCCGGTGGAAATGAATGCCAATGTTGTCCAAACGAAAGAAGGCAAAGTAGTTGTGACACTCTGTCGGGACATCACCGAGCGCAAACAGGCCGAGGAAGCTTTGGAAGCCAGCGAGGAACGCTATCGCAGCTTGGCTGAAGCTTCCCACGATATGATCTTTATTATAGGTGTGCAGGGTATGGTTGAATACGTGAACGAATTTGGGTCGCGCCAGTTTGGTCTCCAGCCAGAGCTGATCGTGGGCATGAAGATGAAAAGCCTCTTTTCTAACGAGGCAGCCGAACGACAGCAAATGAGCCTCGCCCGGGTAATGGCAACCGGCAAACCGGCATATATCGAAGCGCCCTCGGGATTCCCGGGCGGCGAGAGATGGCTGGGTACCTGGCTGGTGCCTCTGCGAGACAGAGCCGGAAGGACTACATCCGTGATGGGGGTTAGCCGCGACATCACCGATCGTATCCGGATTGACCAGGCTCTAAAAGAGTATTCCGAACGCCTGGAGGAAATGGTGGGGGAACGTACAACCGAGCTGCAAGAGGCCTTACAAAAAGCACAACTGGCGGGCCAGCTGAAGACCGAGTTCATTGCAAATATCAACCATGAACTACGCACGCCTTTGACCAACCTGGTGCTTTACCATCAAATGCTGCGTGCGAACCCGGATGTAAAAACCCTGGAACGTCTGGATGTGATCGGGCGCGAGATCCAACGTTTGCGCGTCCTGATCGAAGACATGCTGAAACTTTCCCGGCTCGACACCGGGCAGGTGGCATTCCGACCGATGCCACAGGATCTGAACCGGATTATACAGACCCTGGTGAGCGACCGAAAAACCATTGCGGAAGGGCGCGGTCTGACCCTGACGGTGGAATTGCAGCCCGGCCTCCCGGCAGCCTGGTTAGATGAGGTCATGGTTGTCCAGATTGTCTCGAACCTGTTGACCAATGCCCTGAACTATACTCCCAGCGGAGGGCAGTTGCATATTTCGACCCGCCGGACAGTGGACCACTCGGGTAAATCCTGGGTGGCCTTCATTGTGCAAGATACCGGACCTGGAATCAGCCCGGAGGACCTGCCGCACCTTTTCGACCGCTTCTATCGCGGCAAGGCCGGGCATGCAACCGGTGTACCGGGAACCGGCCTGGGCCTGGCGATCGTTAAACAAATGGTTGAAAAGCATAACGGCCGGTTGGACGTAAAGAATGTACCTGATGGCCATGGAGCAATCTTTACTGTCTGGTTGCCGGTTGAGCAGGAACCGGAAGCCGGGTGAGCTTCTATAATTTTCAGAGGGATATTAAGGTAATGGCCGCCAGACCAATGACAGCAGGATGGCAATTCCAGCCAGGAGCGCGCCGAAAGCCACAAAAAGAACGCTGATTTCAAGAACCTCATGCTTAATGATCAGGTAGGTCGGCAAGCCGGCAAAAACGCTCTCAAGCTGGCTGGCGCTTGAAGCCAGGTGGTACGTTCCTCCGGTCATCGAGGCGATTTGCTTCAGCATGGGCTCGTTCAGCCCCATGCGGCCAAATCCGCCTCCTCCTCCACCGAAGAAACCGCCGCCCGGAGCACCACCGAATCCGAATGGGCTTTGGGAGGTATCCGGCCCGTTTGCCGTTCCAAAGCCAATGGTGTAGACCCGCACGCCGCGGTCGACGGCCTGCTGCGCCGCGACGATTGGATCGGGACCGGTGTTGCTGTCACCATCGGTAAGCAGGACAATGATATCCGGGGCATAATCGCCTTTGGGCACCGGTTTCGGTTCGACGCCCGGCTGGGTATCGGTAATGCTGCGGGCAACATTCTTGTCCACCTGGGAGATGGCATCCAGGGCGACCAGGATCCCGCTGCCAATGGCGGTGCGGCGCCCAACGGTCAGACTATCCAGCGCAGCCTGAAGCGCGGCCTGGTCGGTGGTGGCCGGCTGGATGATTTCGGCAAAAGTGGAAAAGGCCACCAGGCCGATTTGCGTGGTGGATTTCTGATGTTGAACAAAGGAGAAGGCAGCTTCCTCGGCTGCCTGGAGGCGGCTGGGCTGAATATCGCGCGAGCGCATGCTTCCTGAAACATCTATGGTCAGGATGATGGTGGTCTGGTTGGTGGGCACATTCAGGATGGCCACCGGGCGCCCGAGGGCGAATACTAGGCTTGCAAGACCAAGAAGAAACAGGCCAACCGGAAGATGGCGGCGCCAGTTTGATTTTTGGGGTAAAGCCGCGCGTACCAATTCGAGGCTGGAATACCGGACTGCGAACCGGCGCCGCCGCAACATCCAGATATACAGCCCGATCAGCAGGGGGATTAATCCCAGCAGGAAAAGAAATCCGGGCCAGAGGAATTCCATTTAATAGCTCCTATCACTATAGAACCTATCAAAAAACCTAGAGAATATCGCATTTTGATTTTGTGCGACGCCGCCGCCCAAAATCAAAATGCGGTTCGTCTTAAAGTTATCGGATAGATATTAAATCATCGGCAAAGGTGAGACGGGTGCCCTCACGGAAGACGGCTAAACCAAAGGAGAGAAAACAATCCTCCGATCAGCATAAAGAAAATGCTTGCGCCGGCAAAAAGGGCGGTTAGCTCGGTCTGTTCCGGCTTGCTCAGCAATTGTGTGTCGAGGTGGTCATAAATCTTGATCAGATCTTGTTCACTCTGGGCGTTGTAATAGGTGCCACCAGTGATCTGAGATATTTGTTGCAGGGTGGCCTCATCAAGCTGCGTGTGCAATGAAAAACCGTTGATATGCACAGTGGTCCCAGTTGGGCTGCCGATGCCAACGGTATAGATGCGGACGCCCCGGTCAGCAGCGGTCTGGGCGGCAGCCAGGGGGGCAGGGTTTTCGTTGTTTTCGCCGTCGGAGAGCAGGATGATGACAGCCGGAGTATAGGTGCCATGCGGTACGGGTGTGGGCGTGGGGGTGGGAGTCAACAGATTATTGCTGTAAACTTCCCCAGGCAGTCCACCACCGGCGCCGGTGGCAATTAAATTGAGCGATGCGAGGATACCCTGCCCCACCGAGGTGCCAGTTTGCGGAGCCAAAAGGTTGATGGCAGCCAGGACGGCGCTCGGATCATTGGTCGGGATCTGCACCGACAGCCCGGCATCGCTGAAGGCAATGACACCGGTCTGTACGAAAAGCGGCTGGTGTTTGACAAAGTCGCGCGCGGCAGCCTGGGCAGCCTGCATGCGGGTGGGTTTGATATCTGTTGCCGCCATGCTGCCGGACACATCAAAAGCCAGGATGACCGTACCCTCCTGTTTGGGCAGGGCTACCACCGCTTGCGGGCGTGCCAGGGCAAAAGCCAGGATTGTGAGACTTACCAGGAAGAATACGACCGGAATGTGGCGGCGTGAGCCGGGCTGGCTGCCTCTGGCGCCCGCTCCGAAACCGAGGTTGCCGTAATTGGCGGCTAATTTCATGCGCCGCCGCTGCATCAGGAGGTAAGCCGCGATGAACAACGGGATCAAAACCAGGGAAAAAAGCATGACAGGCCAGATGAATGTCATAGTGAAAACCAGGGCTACTTTCGTTGCCGGCGGCGCAAGGTGGCAAAGCGTACAATCGCCTGCACCAAGTCCTCGTCGGTGGATAGCGCAAGGGCATCCACCCCGGCGCGTTTGAACGACTGTGCCAGATCGGCTTCACGCTGCCGGCCGGCCGCTTCGAAGCGCTGGCGGAACTTGCGGTCGTGGGTATCCACAAACATCTGGTCGCCCGTTCCAGAATCTTCCATTACAACCATGCCCATATCCGGAAGCTGGGTTTCGCGCGGATCCCACAGCCGGACGGTAAGAACTTCATGGCGACGGCTGAGCAAATTCAAGGTGCGTTCCCAGCCCGGCTCACAAATGAAATCCGAAATCACGAACACGAGGCTGCGTCTTCTAATCGAAAACAGGCCACTCTCGAGCAAGGGGGTCAGGTTGGTGAAGGGGGCGCGCGGAATTTGCGGCTGCTTGAGCAGGTCATTGGTCAGGCGCAACACCTGGATGCGACCACTGCGAGCGGGAATCATGCGCTCGATGCGGTTATCATAGAATATCGCACCCACCCGGTTGCCGTGGCGGGTCAACAGCCGGGCCAGCGTGGTCACAAAATCGATCAGCACGGTCCGCTTCAGACTCTGGGCTGTGCCGAAGTCAATAGAAGGACTGAGGTCGAGCAGGAACCAGGCCGTGATTTCGCGGTCTTCGACATATTGGCGCACATACGGAGTATTCATGCGCGCTGTGACATTCCAATCGATGTAGCGGATATCGTCCTCGGGCTGATATTCGCGCAGGTCGGCGAAATCCACGCCATAGCCATAGAACAAGGTGCGGTAATCACCCTGCAGGAGTCCATCCAGGCGACGGATAACCTGCCAGTCGAGGCGCTGCAAGATTCGTTCAGGCGTTGATGCGGTCGTTGGCATGCTCATGCAGCGGCACCACGGGAAGCGGAATGCGATCGAGGATCTTTTTCAAAATATCGTCACTGGTGACATTATCGGAAAGCGCTTCATAGGTCATTACGAGACGATGGCGCATGACATCCAGCGCCATATCGGAAACATCCTGCGGCAAAACATAATCGCGCCCGCGCACGAAGGCCAGCGCCCGGCCGGTGAGGATCAAGTTAATCGAGGCGCGCGGGCTGGCGCCAAACATGATGTAATGCTCCAATTCCTTCAAACCGACATCTTTGGGAGAGCGGGTGGCAGTGACCAACTTCACCGCATATTCAATCAGGGCAGAGTCAACAAAAACGTGGTCGGCCTGGTTCTGCAAATCCATTAATTGCTGGGTGGTCAGCACCTTCTGCATACCCTGCAGCATTCCGGTCATGCGCTCGACAATGACGAACTCTTCGGTCGAACTGGGATAACCGACCAACACCTTGAGCATGAAACGGTCAACCTGCGCTTCCGGGAGAGCATAAGTCCCTTCGGTCTCGATGGGATTTTGGGTTGCCAGCACCAGGAAGGGCTCGGGAACCTTGAATGTCTCCCGCCCGATGGTGACCTGATGCTCCTGCATCACCTCGAGCAGGGCGCTCTGTACCTTGGCCGGGGCGCGGTTAATCTCATCCGCCAGCAACAGGTTCGTAAAGACCGGGCCGAGCGAGGTGTTGAATTCGCCGGTCTTCTGATTATAGATGCGCGTGCCGACCAGATCGGCCGGGACCAGGTCAGGGGTAAACTGAATGCGCTTGAATTCGCCGCCAATCGCATCCGCGAGCGTCTTGATGGCCATGGTCTTGGCCAACCCCGGTACCCCTTCCACCAGGATATGCCCACGCGCCAGCAAGGCCACCACCAGCCGTTCCAGCAGGTGGTCCTGTCCGACGATGACCTTTTTAACTTCATACAATACCCGTTCCATCGGCAGCCCATTTTCGGGGCTTGAATTATGGTCCATACAATTTCTCCTTATTTTTAATACCTATCCGGAAATTCAGGAACAGTTCCCGTTTAAATTTTCGGGTAGTCGTTTGGCCGTTACCCAGCGACCATCCTGGTGCAACCGCCCAATCAATCCGGCGGCAATCCGGCGGCTCCGCCGGCTACATTGATCGGGATGGCAAATCCAATCCCTACAAAGAAATCCTGGTTGGTTGGGTTGACCAGTCCTTCGACAATGCCGATCACTTCCCCATCGCGATTCAACAGCGGGCCGCCCGAGTTGCCAGGATTGACGGCCGCATCGATTTGGATCAAGCCCTTCAAATTTAAATTGGTATTGACAGGTTGAAAAGTCCGGTTGAACCCGGAGATAACCCCTGCACTCATCGAGCTGTATAGCCCATAGGGATTGCCAACAACATACGCCTCATCGCCCACTCGCATGGCATTCGGATTGCCCAGCACGGCCGGGACAACCTGCCCAGGCAGCTTGTCGGCCTTTAGAACGGCGATATCGTTGGCGGGTTGTTGGGTGGCGATGCTGGCGCTGGAGCTGGTGCCATCTGCAAAGGTGACCTGAATGGAGGTGGCGTTGGCAACCACATGCAGGCTGGTGAGGATATCCCCGTTCGCATCGACAATGGTGCCGGTGCCCAGGCTGTCATCCGACTTCCCATCCGTCCCCGGAAGTTTGGATTGGATCAGCACGAGGGAGGGCTGGATAATTGCATATACGGCTTCCGCGAAAGGAGCAGGCGGGGTGGCAGAGGCCAGCACCTGGTTTACGGCGGTGCTGACATCGTTGCTGGTTAACTGGGGGGTACCTGGAGTCAGAAGATGGTAGATCAGCAGCGCCGTAAGGGCCGCGGCCACTCCCAGAACAAACAGCAAAAAGCCACGCAAGCCTTTGCGGAGTCTTTTCAGGCGTTGCCGCCAAAGTTCTGATCTTGAGACAGATGGTTCATCCATATTTGCTCAAAAGATTTAACCAATTTTTTACCTGAACTGCAGTGAAAACAACCGGCGGATTAAATAACCACTGTCAGATTATTTTCTCAGAGATATATGAGATAAACCTGAGAAAATCCTTATAAAACCCACCTTAATTATGTGGTTACTGTATCCGTTCGAGGATCGCCCTCAAGAAACAGTAATCACTGCTTTACAATAAGTAAAATTTACTTGACACATTCAAACAAGGGCTTTAGAATACTAATGTCAAGTAAACTTTACAAGGAGAATTTCCATGAATGAGAACAGCCCAACAACTTCAAGCAGCGAGTTAAACAAGAACCTCATCACCGGCGCGATCGCCGGCGGAATGGCCGGAGCAGCGTTTGGGTACGGCCTGGGTAGTCTGTGGACCGGCATTGTGGCCGGCATTCTGTTCGGTCTGGCCATCGGGTCCCGTCTCCAACGGGTACCCATCAAAATGCGCTATCCCATGCCTATCATCCGGCGCATTCTCCTGGCGGCGGGTTTTTGCGTGCTGGTGGGGATGGGATATGCGGTATTAGTGGATAAAGGCTGGAGCGGCATGCGCGCAATCCTGGCAGCCGTGCTGCCTATTGCGGCCTGGGCTTTTCTGGTCGTCACGCTGGGAATGGCAATCGCCCGCCTGGATGAACTGCAGCGGCGCATCCAGACCGAAGCCATTGCGATTGGCTTTGCCGGGACAGTAATAGTGTGCGGCGGATATGGCCTGCTGGGCTTGGCGGGCATCCTGCCGGCAATTAACTGGGGCATGGTTATCTTTGTGATGGTATTGATGTGGTTCGTCGGGAAAATGTGGACCCTGTGGAGGTACCGATGAAGAACCGTCTGAAGGTGCTACGGGCCGAACGGGACTGGAGCCAGGCCCAACTGGCAGAACTCCTGAACGTCTCACGACAGACGGCCAACGCGCTCGAGACGGGCAAGTACGATCCCAGCCTGCCGCTGGCCTTCAAGATCGCAGCATTATTCGGTTGCAGGATTGAAGATATTTTCAAACCAGAGGATGGGGAAATAAAAACCCAAATTTAGAGTGGGTGCGGCTCCGCCGCACCCACTCTAAATTTGGTAATTCTTGAATCTACGAATATAAATCTATTCGTATTTGAAGCGCAAGATGCCAACCCCAAAGAAAACGGCGGCAAAACCGAACAGGATGCCTGCATCCGGCAGGATGGCCGCCAGGCCCTGGCCGCGCAGGACGATATCCAGCAGGCCGCGCATGGCCCAGGTGGTTGGCAGGATCTTGACCACGTTCTGCACGGTTTGCGGGAACATCTCCAGCGGATACCAGCACCCGCCCAGCAGGGCCATGACCATGCCGGTCATGATGCTCAAACCGCTGGCCTGGCCTTCCGTCTTGACGAAAGTGCCCAATGTGGTGCCCAACGCGGCCGCCGCCAAGGCTGCACTGACCATCATCACGCCCAGCGCGAGCGGCTGGCTGCCCCAATCGAGCTTCATCACGTAGATGCCAAAAAGGATCAACAAGAGCATCTGCACCAGAGCCGTTACCACCTGGCCAAAGATCGTGCCGAGCAGGTAAGTGCTTTTGCGGGTGGGAGTGGTCAACAGCCGCCGCAGGGTGCCCTTCTGGCGTTCGTAGGCGAACATGGCCGAGATGCCGATGAGTGGGATGAAGACCCAGGTGATCAACTGGCCGGCAGAAGAATTGGTGCGCGGGTTATAGGGGACAGGTTCGACGGTGTTGCCTTTCAACTCCGTCACGCGGCTGGGAGCCGCGGAAAGCAGGGATTGAGACTGTTTGAGGGCATCGGAGAAATAGGCCTGCCGGTCGGCGGCGGAAGCGAAGGGTTGGATCTGTTCGGCTTTGGCAACGCTCTGGTTGGCGATATCGGCGGCGGCGCTGACCCGGCTGATGACCGAGAGGACGGCGCGCTGGGCTACCATGGCGTCCATGTTATTGGGCTGCTGGCGCAAGTCCAACGGAATGCTGCCCTGCTCAAGGTGAGCCAGGTCGAATTCGGCGGGGATGGTGAGTACGGCCGAGGCAGTGCGCTGTGAAAACTGATTATTCGCCTGGGCAAGCGTCATCAGATCGGGTCGGACAGCCTGGGAATTTTTCAAGGCATTGACCAAGTCGGCGGAAAGGGGCGAATTGGCCTGGTCCACCACCACCAGCCGGACACGGCTATCGGTGCTGCCACCGGTCCCACCAGCCAGGACAAGTGTGAAGACGATCGGCAGGATCAGGAAGAAGAGCCACTCCGACCAACCTGTGAAACGCACCAGGGTATCTTTCCAGGCAATTGCAAAGATCTTTTTCATGAGGATTTCCTATCTTTCGGTCAGGCCGCGCCGGCTGAAAAGGACAACGGCGATCGCGAATAGGAGCAGGCCCATGGCGAGCAGGGCCAGGATGGGGGTAAGAATATCGTGCAGCCCGCCGCCCAATGCCAGGGTGGTGAAGCCATCCACGCCCCAGGCGTTGGGGGTCAGTTTGGTTATGGTGCGGAACCAGACCGGCATATTATCCATGTTGATAAAGGTGCCGCCCAGGATGCCAAAAGTCAGCATCATGGCCGAACCAATCGCGCTGACCTGGCCGGGGGTTTTGGCAACGGCGGTCAGGAGCATGCCCCAGCCCACCGCTCCAAAGACGGCCGCCAGCACCAGGGCCAGTACAGCCAGCGAGTCACCCCACTGGAGTTTGAACAAAAGCGTCGTGCCTCCGATCAGGATGAGCATCTGAGCCGCGCCAGTCAGGAAAATCCCAACCATCTTGCCGCCCAGCACCTGGACGGTGGTGGTGGGGGAAACCAACAGGCGCGGCAGGGTGCCCTGGTTGCGTTCGTTCAGGAGCATGCGCCCGCCATAGCTGACGGTGTACATCAGGAACATCAAGGCCATGCCGGGCGCCAGCAGGGCCAACACATCAAAATTGACGGCTTTTCCGCTGGGAGTTTCGTTATTCAGGGTAATGGAGCTGCTCCGGGCAGACTGGCTGGCCTGGCTGAGGCCGATGCCCGCCCCGACAGCCTGGGCGCTCTGGAGCGAGATGCGGCCGCTGGAGATCAACTGGGTGACCGCCACCTGGCCGCCGACCCGCCCGACCTCCACCTGGCTGATGAACTGGTCCAGGATGGTCTTGACCACGCCGACACTGGTGGGGGCAACCGGGTTGGAGTACAACTCAATCTGAACGGTTGCGCTGGGAATGGTTTGCCCCTGAGGGGGGATTACACTGTCGGTAAAGCCGGCCGGGATGAGGATGACTGCCACAGCCTTGTTGGCATCGACCTGTTTGTAGGCGGCAGATGGATCATTGCTGATGGTTGGGTCGACCAAGCCATTCATGTCTTTGGACTGAAAAGCCTGCACCAGGGCATTGCCGAGCTGCTTGCCATCCTGGTTGACCAGGATGACCGGGATATGGCTGATGCCGCTGGAGGAACTGCCCGAGAAACGCCCGGTGACCAGGCCGAGGCCTAGAGTCAGCAGGAAAGGCGCCAGCAACATCAGGATCAGGGCGGCCCGGTCGCGAAAGGCCAGCCGGACATCTTTGAGACCAATGAGGAAGAGTTTTTTCATGAGAATCTCCAATTACAGAGGGCAGAGAAAAGAGATTAGAAAGCAGTGACTGCTCTCCAGTTTCTGTTCACTGCTCACTAATCTCTTAAAGCCCGCCCGGTCAAGGATAAAAAGACCGCTTCCAGGTTGGGTTCCTGGATATCGACCGAGCGGATCTTGATGCCAAGGTCGTTGGCGGCGGTGATGACCGGAGCCATGATTTCCTCGGCTTGCGGAGCCATGACGGCCACGGTGTGGTCGGTGATGTCAGCCTGCGTAACACCCGGGAGTTTACGGACAGCCGCAGCCAGGGCTGCGCCGTTCTGGCTTTCATCGATGTGCAGCACCAGCGTGTCCTTTTCACCAACCTGGCGGTTCAACTCGGCCTGGGTACCCATGGCAATCAACTCACCATGGTCAATGATGCCGACCCGGTCGGAAAGCTCCTCGGCCTCTTCCATGTAATGGGTAGTGTACAGGACGGTCATGCCCTGCTGGTTGAGCGCCTTGACCGTGTCGAGGATGGCGCGGCGGGATTGCGGGTCGATGCCGACGGTCGGTTCGTCCATGAAGAGCAGGCTGGGCTTGTGCAGCAACCCAACGCCGATGTTGACGCGCCGCTTCATCCCGCCGGAATAGGTCTTAACCCGGTTTTTGGCTTTGTCGGTCAGGCCGATCTGCTCGAGCACCTCGTCGACGCGGGTCTTGAGGTTCCTGCCGGAGAGACCGTACATCTGGCCCCAGAAGACCAAGTTTTCGCGGGCGCTGAGGTCGTCGTAGAGCGCCAGTTCTTGGGGTACCACGCCGATCAGGTTGCGCACGACCATAGGTTCCCTGGTGACCGAATGCCCGCCGATGGTCGCTTCGCCGGCAGTTGGGGTGAAGAGCGTGGAAAGGATGGAAATGGTAGTGGTTTTTCCGGCTCCGTTTGGACCAAGCAGGCTGAAGATTTCGCCTGCGTTTATGTCGAACGTAATTCCATTCACGGCGGTGAAATCGCCGTATTTCTTTACAAGGTCTTTCACTGAAAGTATGGCTGTCATAGATGCTCCTAAAAATGGATGAAGGGTGGCTAAAAATCGAACGCGGATTACACGGATTCAAATGATTTTCGCGGATAAAACCTAAATATATCTGCGCTCTTCCGCATCCTCCGCCTTTATCCGTGTGCTATTTTCACGGACGTATGGAAAGGAAATATAAAAAGGATTAATCGTTATTCTTTGGCCTGCCCCGGAATACCAGCAGCACCAAACCAATCACGATGAGGATAGCAGCGTAAACCAAGTTGAGGTCCAGCCAGCGGAAGGCTCCATTCGTAACCAGGATGGCGCCGCCGATCAGGGCCATAATGCCGCCCGGGATGAGCGCCCACCACTGGGTGCAAGTAAAAATGGCGGTCAGGAAGGTGATCAGGAACCAGCCCAACGCAAAACAAAGCAGGAAAATGGCGTTCTGGCCCACGTAGGGGAAATGCCAGGGGCCTTGGATGGCCAGGATGCCGAGACCGATGCCGGTCAGGACACCGCCTGGGATGATCAAGCCGGTTTTACGGGAATCGGAGCCCCAGATCAGCATGCCCAGGCCAAGCAACAGGACAATATAATTGCCGATATCCAGCCAGCGCTGCAGCAGGGTGGCGGCCCCAAAAACGATCAGGATGACCCCGGCGACAATCCGGCTATTGTGACGGCGGTAGGTCTTCTTTTCAGAAATTGGTTCCATATGCACCTCATATACGCAAAGGATACGCCCGAGGCGCACAAACTGAAAGTGCCGGGGGATAGAAACCGGCACTGAAAAGGGTAGAATTTTGGGTATGACTTTAGGAGGATAGGATGGGGCTTTTGGCTATGTCTTTAGGTAGAGAAAGTTCAAGCAATCAACCCAAGTTCCTGGGCTTTCAAAACCGCCTGAGTGCGGTCGCGCACACCCAATTTATCGATCAGGCTGGAGACGTGGTTCTTGACAGTGCCTTCGGTAATGACCAGGCTGTTGGCAATCTCCCGGTTCGAGAGGCCGTGGGCGAGCGCCTGCAGCACCTGCAATTCCCGCTCGGTCAAAGCGACGGTTAAAGTTTCGGCACCCGGCCCGCTTTTGAGAGAGGACTGCTGGTCAGTGGCCGTGGCCAGACGTGAAAACTCGGCCAGCACCTTGCGGGTGAGCCGCGATTGGATGAGCGCCTCACCGGCTGCCACCTTGCGGACCGCCTGGGCCATCTCTTCACTACTGATATCCTTGAGCAGGTAACCGCTGGCACCGGCTTTCAGCCCTTCAAAGACGGTTTCATCATCTTCGAAGGTGGTCAGGATGATGACTTTCACTTCGGGGTGGCTGGCGCTGAGGGCACGCGTGGCGGCCAGGCCATCCATCTCCGGCATGCGCACATCCATCAGAACCACGTCGGGGTGCAAGGCTTCAACCTGTACCAGCGCGGCGCGCCCATCGGCAGCCTGGCCGACCACCTGGATATCCGGCTCGAGCTCTAGCAGGAGCCGGATGCCCTGGCGGATGAGGGTCTGGTCATCAACGAGCAGGACTTTGATCACGGACGATCTCCTGCAAAGGGATGCTCACATCCACCTGGAACCCATGCGAAGAATCCGGGCCACAGCAAAATTCGCCGCCGAGCTGGTCGACCCGCTCGCGCAGACCTTTCAATCCATATCCAGACTGCGCAGATGGAGCGTCGGGCAGCGACTGGCCATCGTCGCTGACCACCAGATGGATGGCTTCGAGTGAATAGGCCAGCGTCACCCGTATCTGCTTGACCGCCCGGGCATGTTTCTGGATATTCGTCAGGCTTTCCTGCACGGTGCGGAAAAGGGTTTGTTCGGCGAAGGGCGAAAGCTGGATGGGTGTACCACTCAAGTCGAATTCAGGATGGAAGCCGGTATGTTCCCCAAAATCCTGCACCAGGCTGGCAATCATCTCCACCAGGGGCTGGCTTTCGGCCGGAGGCTGGCGCATCACCCCGACACTATGGCGGACCTCTTCCAGCGCCGCCTGGGCCTCGCTGCGCGAAACCCGCAAGGCTTCCGCAGCGGCCTGCGGGTTGCGCTCGACCAGTTTTTCAGCAGCCTGCAATTGGATGCTTAAGACAGTCAGGTGATGTCCCAGCCCGTCATGGATGTCACGCGCTAGGCGCATGCGTTCTTCGGCGATGGCCAATTCTTTTTCCTTTTGGTGAGCGGCTCTCAGCGCAGCATTGGCGGCCTGCAGATCCTTCAGCAAACCCTCCGCTCGCTCGGTAGCCAGGGCGGAGCGGCTCTCGAGCAGGACAAAAACCAGGACGAAGATCATACCGGTCATGAATTCCGCGGCGGTCTGGATCAAATCCCTGGAGGATAAACCATAGGCTTTAAGGATGCCGAGGGCGATCCCCAGGCTGACCGCGCTATAGACCGCCCCATTCGGCCAGACGCCAAAAATGCTGGCAAATTGAGCTACCTGCATAAACAACAGAAAAACAATTTCACTGGTCCCGGTGAACGCAAAGGCTGCCACAACGAGCAAGCTGGTGATTATATTGAAGGCCCATTGGTAGAAGATGGTGTGCCGGCGGATAAACGGTTGGTGGTGGTATTGAAACCACAATATATTGACCACCAGGGTTGTTCCCAAACTCAGAACCGTGGCAAAAAAACGCCAGTCCAATTTTTCCGTAGTGGGGTATTGAATAATAAAAATAACCAACACGGAAAAGATCATGAAGTAACTGATCCACTGCATCAGCAGGGCGCCTTCCGTGTTCTTCTTGAACCAATCCGCCAGCCTGGAAGATTTTGAGGGGCTTGTTTGCATCAGCTTGAACCTATCATTGATTAACCATGCCGTTGGTTTTCGACCAGGCGCACCAGCCGGGCAGCGATGTTTTCCACGTAGAAATCCGGCACCCCGTCGATGGCCTTGGATTGCAGTCGCAGGTCGACCGGGTCATTGACATAATCCACTGCCAGGAAACGGCCCTCTTCCGTCAGGGCTATCTCGGTCGAGAACAGGTGCAGGCCGCAAATCTGGGCAATCTGGACCGGGATTTCACGCAGACTACGCAGCCCGAAGCGGGCCTTTTCTTCCGCGGTGACGCGCGCATAGACATGCGTGCGTTGATCCCACCAACACGGATAGACCGCGCCATCGCAGTAAAGCACGCGGAACCAGGCCGGGCGTCCTTCCAGGATGCACGTGGTGACGTGTGCCTGCAGAAGATATTTTTCGTGGGGATATTGCTGGCGTGCATCCAGCACTTGCTCCCAGGAAGTGGCTTCCAGGATCACTCCATCCCCGCCGCCTTCACAGGCCGGCTTGATGGCAAAGCTCCCACCCAGCAACTGCAGGTCAGACGGGGGGATTGAGGAACGCTTTGTGAATGGAGAAAGGATGATGGTATATGGAGTGTATAGACCACGGCTGATGAATTCCAGGTGCATAGTGGCTTTATCCCCCGACCATAGCGTGCGTTTTTGCGGGTTTAAGCAAAATGATCTATGCCGGATTGCCCAAGCTACCAAGGGCTGAAAGCGCGGGTCGGATTCAGATGCGCGGTCAAAGAGGGTGCTGAAGAATACTTCTTTGTTTTCCAGGCCAGCCAGTACCTGATCCAAAGAGTCCGGCGCGACTGTCAGGAGCGACACGCCGCGCGCTGCACAAGCGACTTCGATCAGGTGAACGAAATCGGCATCATACTCCCAATTCCAGGCCAGACAAAGATCATAACGGGGCATCTGAACGCATTATAGGAGTGATAGGGAAGAGAGTCAACGAATAAATTAGAA